>Ga0326726_10000066_pt1 | contig 96549 bp, 96 predicted proteins | sample MHFenrmetagenome_2_FD_207603 | JGI IMG/M metagenome (GOLD analysis project Ga0326726, IMG submission 207603) | Lab enriched peat soil microbial communities from Michigan Hollow, Ithaca, NY, United States - MHF15MN | ecosystem: Environmental > Terrestrial > Soil > Wetlands > Peat | place: USA... | reverse complement strand
TACGAGATTTAGTCGGTTTGGACAATTAGCCTTACCTTAATGCCAATCGAGAAGGCTTTGCACGTTAATATTTTTTGCGCAATATCCAACTATTTTACTAATAACTTGGGCAATCTAATAAAACACATAAAAACTTGAAGAAAGAAAACAATCAATAAGCTCGTCTCTACTTAGCTGAACATACAGGTGCCAAATTTGGTTGCTGAAAAAGTAACGCATTTTCACGCTTGCCAGATGGGAACGACTAATTCCGTTAAACTGCACAAACTTAGAAAGCTGATAGCATCGCTATCGGACAAAGAGGCCAGAGGAATGGAATTCGTCTCGCTATACATACCTAAAGAGAAATCGGTTGGCAAGATAGTTGAGATCCTTAAGAAAGAGTCTGATTCTGAAGTCACGAAATCTGAAAACGCCAAAGATTGTGTTCAAAACTCTCTTAAGAACATAATTCAGCGTTTAAAGTTACATGAGGAAATTCCAGAGAATGGGCTCGCGATATTTGTGGGAACTTACGTTCCAAACAATTCAGAAAGCGAAGCCCTGAACGTCGAAGAGATAATTCCGCCAAAACCGATTACAAATTACCAATACAAGGTTGACAACCATTTTCAGCTAGAGCCCTTAAGAGAAATGATAAGAGACCAAAAAGTTGCAGGGCTCTTTGCCATTGATTCAAAAACAGCTAGCTTTGGAATACTTAATGGGGAACGTTTTGAATTAATTAGAAATATCACCTCGGGTATCCCAGGAAAGTCTGGAAAAGGAGGTTCAAGCCAGCGGCGGTACGAAAGAGGACGCGATATGGAAATCACACACTTTTTTCACAGGGTTGCAGAGTATGCCGCAAACGCATTTCTCCAGAAAGATAAAGTTAATGTATTGATTGTTGGGGGACCAGGAACAACGAAAGATGATTTCTTAAATGGTGATTACTTGAATTATGAACTGAAAAATATGCTTCTGGACAAAGTTGATACGCAATCAGCTGAAAGAGAAGCGTTGAAAGAGATTGTTGACAAATCATCTGAGACGTTGAAGAATATGTGTATACCCGAGCAAAAGATGCTCATTCAACGTCTCATGGCAGATATTGGCAAGCAAAACGGTTTGGCTACTTATGGATTAGATTCAGTCTTGAACGTTCTTAAGAAAGGTGAAGCCGAAGTTGCGCTAGCTACAGACAATACAAATACGATTGAGATTGTTGCAATGTGCAAAAAATGCACACTTTCAAAGGCGAAAATATTAAACAAAAAAACGAAGGTTCAGACAATACAGGAAATGATATCGACTCCTTGTGAGAAGTGCAGAGCATTAGAATACGAGGTGGAGGAAAAGGACATAATAGATGTCTTAGAGGATATGGCTGCACAGACCGACGCACCGGTTGAGGTGATTTCTACAGAGTCGGAGGAAAAAGCAAAGCTCGCAGCTTTGGGAGGTTTTGCCGCTCTCTTGAGATACAGATCTGGATAAACTGGAAAGGACGCAAAAATAAAGGTCCAGTCTCGTTTTGACTAGTTTGCGTTAGGTTTAGAAAGGAGTTTTTCATAGGCTTAGTGTGAGGATAACACTGCTAACAATCACTCTACTTAGGGAACATGAAGAAGGCAGATGGCAATCAGAAAATATAGAGGCTTTGCCTGAGGATATAAATAAAAATCAAGTTTTATGGGTAGATGCCCAAGACCCAACTGACTCTGAAATGAAAGAGCTACAAGATTATTTTAGCTTTGATGAACATAACCTTCAAGAACTGACCAAAGAAGGAGACCGCTCAAGGATCGATGAGCATGAAGATCGAGTGTTCTGTCTTCTTAATTTTCCCAATCGAGAAGGCTTTATTTCTGAAGGGAAAATGGAACGCTTAGCGATGCTTGTTTGTTCAAATTGGATAATAACAGTGCACAGAGGCTACTCAGATTTAACGTGTTCAGTCTACAAGAAAATAGGCACCCACGGCTACTTCTCGCTTTCACTGGTCCCTTGCACTGATATCATGTTATATATTTTCTTGGATTTAGTCACAAGCGAATACTATCCAGTTTCAGACTCAGTTTTCGAAAGGATTGAAGGGTTGAACCAAGAAGCTTTAGGGTTTTTCAGAGAAAGATCGAGACAAGTGGATAGAGAATTTGGACTGAAGATCCTTAAGGTGAGAGAAAAGCTGGTCACTCTGAGACAAAGCTTGAGTCCTCTTCGCGAGATCATGGAAAGAATAACTAGAGGAGAATTTGCATTGGTGCAAGGAGCAAACCTTCCCCGTTTCGGAGACCTCTACGACAGAACAATTCAGTTGATGGAGGATGTTGATGCTCACCGAGAAGAAATGAGTAACATTCGAGACATTTTGGTTAACGTTCAAACAATAAATACTAATAACATAATCAGAATTCTGACCATAATCTCAGCCATCTTTCTGCCCTTAACTTTGATTGCTGGAATTTACGGAACAAACTTCAGATCAAGCACCATCCCTGAAGTAAACAACCCGTACGGCTTCTACATTATGATTGCAATAATGATTTCAGTCGCTTCGAGTCTTGCATTGATTTTTAAACGAAAAGGTTGGATATAAGAGAAACAAAAAGGGCTCATAGAAAAATGAAATCATTAGATTTTACCAAAGCTTCCATGGTAACTCATCCATATACTCGTTGAGAGAGCGTATTGAGGTTCCATTCTTCCCTTTCTGCTTTAAAACATCTACCAACGCATCTGCCAATTGCAAATTTGTAATTACAGGCACGTTGAATTCTACTGCTTGACGCCGAATAATGTAACCGTCAGTTAAGATATCTGAGAAACTATTCTGTCGGTTGGCTATAGGCACATTAATTACTAAGTCAATTTTGCGTTCCTGCAGGTAATCCAAAATGTTAGGATTAGCATCAGCTTCCTTAACTTTAAAGAGAACGGTCGTAACAACACCCGATTCATTCAGGACCTTAGCAGTGTGCGCAGTCGCGTAAATTCTAAAACCCATATCAGCTAAAGCCTTAGCAATAGGCACAACCCGCCTCTTACGCTCCTCAGTTCCACCTACACTAATGAAAACAGCGCCATCTTTAGGCGGAATAGTAAACTCTGCAGACTGCAAAGCCTTAGAGAAAGCATCAGAAAAATTCTCACCTAAACAAGCAACCTCACCAGTGCTAAGCATCTCAACTCCTAAAACAGGATCAGCACCACTTAAACGCATGAAACTAAACTGAGGAACCTTAACACCTACATGAGGAGCAACTGTCATCGGAGACAACTTCACCCCATCAATCTTCTTTCCAAGCATCGCCAAAGTAGCCAACTCAATAAGATTCACCCCACGCGTCTTGCTAACAAAAGGCATCGATCTAGATGCGCGCAAATTACATTCAATCACGTTAACTACATCATCTTTAACGAGATACTGAATATTGTATGGCCCATGAATGTTTAGCGCTTTGACAATACGCACTGTACAATCCGCAATCTTCTCCTGAACCTCGATCTTCAAGGCTTGAGGTGGAATAGTCATGGTTGCATCACCACTATGAACCCCGGCGTTTTCCACATGTTCCATTATTGCCCCTATCAAAACAGTCTCGCCATCAGAAACCCCGTCGACTTCAACCTCTTTGGCGCGATTAATAAATTTGCTAATAACTACTGGGTGATCACGCGAAACCTTCGCAGCCAAATTGAGAAAATTCTCCAGCGACGTCTCATTATAAGCCACACGCATCGCTGAGCCAGATAACACGTAACTTGGACGAACAATAACAGGGTAACCTATTTTTTCAGCAAACCTCTTAGCATCACTAATCGATAAAAGTTTACTCCAAGCAGGTTGACAAATCTCCAACTGATCAAGAAGTGCACTGAATTTTGAACGGTCTTCAGCCAGATCAACATTCTCAGCAGATGTTCCAAGAAGCTTAACGCCAGCGCCAGAAAGTTTCATAGCTAAGTTATTTGGAATTTGACCGCCAACACTAGTAATTACACCCAAAGGATTCTCTTTTTCATAAATATCCAAAATACGTTCAATAGTCAATTCTTCAAAGTAAAGCTTGTCAGAAACATCATAATCCGTCGAGACAGTTTCAGGGTTATAATTGACCATTATAGCTTCTTCAATGCCATTCTTCTTGAGCGCCCAAATTGTATTAACACCGCACCAATCAAACTCCACACTTGAACCGATTCGAAAAACACCTGCACCAAGCACAATAACTTTACTTTTGGTAGCGCTTAACTCAATGTCATCTTCGTCTCCACCATAAGTCATATAAAGATAATTGGTTTTTGCTGGCCACTCAGCAGCTAAAGTATCAATCTGCTTCACTGCAGGAACAATATTTGCGCCCTTCCTAAACGCTCTAATAGTTGCCTCATCAGTACCTTGACAAATAGCGATTTGCTCATCAGAGAACCCTAACCGTTTAGCTTCACGAATAATCTCAGCAGAAGTGCTTTCAGCAAGATTTAAGACCTTAAGTTCAGCTTCCATGTTAATTATATTCTGAATTTTATATAGGAAAAATGGATCAACACCGCTTAAATGGTAAATTTCCGCGATAGGTATACCCATTTTTAATGCTTTAACGAGCTTATACAGCCGTTCATCAGTAGGATTAGCAACTTCATCCCTAATCCTCTCCTCAGATTCTGCCAAAGAATCATCCGAATTACAAACTAACCCAATCTTGCCAATATCCAACATGCGTACAGCTTTCTGAAGTGCTTCCTCAAAGCAGCGACCAATTGACATAACCTCTCCCACTGAACGCATCTGAGGACCAACATGCCGATCAGCATTCTTAAATTTCTGAAGATCCCAACGCGGAATCTTAACAGTAATATAGTCTAAAGCTGGTTCAAAACAAGCCGTAGTAACTTCAGTTACTTTGTTAATCAATTCCGGAAGAGTGTACCCAAGAGTCAACTTCGTAGCTATGTAAGCCAAAGGATAACCCGTAACTTTGCTTGCTAAAGCAGAGCTTCTAGACATACGTGAGTTAACTTCGATAACTCTGTACTCTTCTGACGAGGGATGAAGAGCCCATTGAATATTACATTCTCCAACAATGCCCAAACTTCGAATCGCAGCTATCGAGGTGGAACGAATAAGATGATATTCACGATTTGATAACGTTTGTGAAGGGGCAACAACAATAGAGTCACCTGTGTGAACACCCATCGGATCAAAGTTTTCCATATTACAAACAGTTAAACAGTTATCCGAGTAGTCACGCATCACCTCATACTCGACTTCTTTCCAGTGACCAACATATTCCTCAATAAGCACCTGACTTATACGGCTCTGCGCTATGCCACGTGTTGCAATTTCTTTTAATTCAGAAACATTATGGGCTACACCTGCGCCTTTTCCGCCAAGCGTGTAAGCTACACGCACTATAACTGGATAACCAATTTCCTCAGCTACCTCCAACGCATGTTTGACGCTTGTAGCTGACTTACTTTTTAGGGGAGGAACACCAGCTTTAAGCATTGCTTGACGAAAACGTTCTCTATCACCCGTATCTTCAATGGCCTTAACTGGCGTACCTAAAACCTTAACATTATACTTTTGCAAAACACCCGTCTTTTCAAGTTCGATACCACAATTTAGAGCAGTTTGTCCACCAAAACCTAACAGAATCCCATCAGGGCGTTCTTTCTCAATAACCTTTTCCACATATTCAGGAGTAACTGGAAGAAGATACACTTTCCCAGACAAACGCGGGTCAGTTTGAATGGTTGCTATATTAGGATTAATTAATACAGTTTCAATACCCTCTTCTTTCAACGCCTTAAGACATTGGCTTCCTGAGTAATCAAATTCTGCTGCCTCACCGATTTTTATAGCGCCGCTTCCAAGAACCATCACTTTCTTGATCCAATCAAACTTTGGCATTACTTGGCCTCCAACGTCTTAGCGAATTTGTCAAATAGCAACTCTGTGTCATATGGTCCTGGTGAAGCTTCAGGGTGCCATTGGACAGCGAAAACTGGCTTAATTTTATGCTTAATGCCTTCAGTAGTTTTGTCATTAGGGTTCACAAACCAGGGTTCTAAAGGCGTCTTTTGCAATGAAGATAAATCTATGGCATAGCCATGATTTTGAGTAGTAATATAGCAGCGATTATTGTTTAGGTCAAGCGCTGGCTGGTTCTGGGCACGGTGTCCAAATTTCAGTTTGTAAGTGTCTCCGCCCATCGATAGCGCTAATATTTGTGCACCAAGGCAAATACCCATTAGTGGAACCTTGTCAACTAATTCCTTGATACACTGAATTGTATCTGTGCATTTTTTTGGATCACCTGGACCGTTGCTTAGGAAAACACCGTCGGGACGGTAAGACATAACTTCGCTTGCTGACGTATTATATGGGACGCGTACAACGTTTATTCCTCTTTTGAGGAGATTGCGAATTATACTGTATTTGACTCCACAATCAATTAGAACAACGGTTTTCTTTCCTTTTATGCTGTATTTTATCGGTCTCTTAATTGAAACTTCCTTGACTAAATCAGTTAAGTTAGGGTCAGCAATATTCTTGCCTTGTTTTAAAAGAGCACTTATATCAGGTTCTTCACCAGCTTCAAAAACCTGGAGTATCCCGAGCATTACACCATGAGTTCGAAGTTTCTTTGTTAATCTTCTTGTGTCAATACCATATATTCCCGGAACACCTTCATCTTGCAACCACTTGTCAAGCGTTCTTTTTGAAGCCCAATGGAAAGGTTCATGACACAACTCATGAATTACTAACCCTTGCACTTGAATATGATCCGACTCAAAATAAAGAGGAAGCCCAAGGTTTAATTCATTTGATGGAACGCCGTAATTGCCTACAAGTGGATAAGTAAATGTTAATACTTGACCCTTATAGGATGGATCAGTAAGCGCTTCTGGATAACCAACCATCTGAGTTGAGAATACAACTTCACCAGAGATTTTTCCGGTAGATCCAAAGCCGTTGCCAATAAATGACGTTCCGTCTTCAAGAAGCAGAATTGCTTTTTTATTTTTGTTGAACGTGCTATGTTGTGGGACCAAAGCCCTATTCTACCTGCATGTTTGAATTTTTAAATCTTACGTTTGACGGGGAATCCAATTGGGTGTAAGACTCAACGACCGAGTTAAGGTTCTTCTCAGCATCCACAAGCTCCTTTTTAAGTTTAGCTATGTCTTTTTTTGTATCTGTCATGATTTTTTTTGTTGTCAAAATGGATTTCTTAACTTCAAATGGTGATGGACCACCTTGTACTTTATAGGTTTCGACAAGTTTGCGAGGATTTGTGCACTCAACTAAGTCCTCGTTCTTAACTGCTAATTCTATTCCAGCGGTTTCGCGAGCTATTTTTTGTAATATCTTAGGTTTTGCATCTTTCAAGGTTTGTTTTGAATCTATCAGATATTTAACGAGAGCACCTACTATTTTGTGTGAAGTGCGGAAGGCAATATTATATTTCCTTACAAGCACGTTGGCGAGCTCTGTTGCGCCAACGAACCCTGTTGCAGCTTTACTTTCAATGTTTGTTGATACTTTCAATTCGGGCACAAGTTTTGCGAATATGCACACAGAAGCGTCAAGGTTATCTATTGAAGCCCAGAGTTTCGGTGTTATTTCTTGAAAATCAAGATTATAGGTTGACGGCAACCCTTTGAGTATGGAACTTGAAGCAACAAAATCTCCGAGTGCATAACTGGCTTTTGCTCTGATGACTTCAAGCACTTCCGGATTCTTTTTCTGTGGCATGATGCTACTTGTTGATGTGAATTCGTCGGGCAACTCTATTGCGCTGAATTCTTGTGAACTCCAAATTATCAAGTCTTCCGCCAAGCGACTTAAATTAACAGCAAGCAAGGTGAGAGCCGCTTGGGTTTCAATTATGAAATCTCGGCTGCCGACTGCATCGATAGAGTTTTCCAAAATTGCATTAAATCCTAAAAGGTCAGCTGTTCTTTTGCGGTTAATTGGAAAACTAGTTGTTGCTAATGCTCCAGCGCCGAGAGGACTCAGATTAACGTGTTCATAAACTGAAAGCAGTCTCTCAATGTCACGTACTAATGCCTGAACATGTGAAAGTAAGTAATGAGCAAATGTTACTGGCTGAGCAGCCTGAAGATGAGTATACTCTAAAATGACCGTTTCAAGATGTTTTGTTGCGGTGCTGACGAATTTTTCTTGCATTTCAAGAATTTTGAGCATCAGTTGGGTCAGTTCATTCCTTAGTTGCATCCGTATTGCAGTTGCAACTTGATCATTTCTGCTTTTGGCAATGTGAAGATTTCCGCCAACTTCGTGTCCTACTTCGGAGAGGACGGCTTCCTCTACTGCCATGTGAATGTCTTCAGCTGAAGGATTCAATGTTAAGTCTGATTGTTTTGAGAGAACTTTTAGGATTTTTGCTCCATCTTGCCACTGAATTATTTTCTGCTCCATGAGCATTATAATATGGGCTTTATTAATGTCAATTATAGCTGCAGCTAAACGTTGATCATCTTTTCGTGAAGAGGTAAATTTTGCTACGTCTTCCCGTACAGATGACAACCGTCCGCCACGCAGTATTTTTGACATCAGTCTTACCGTCCGTTTTGCTCACACTAGGTTAGTTTTCTTTAGTTTTTTTAGATGGTTTTTTGCCTCTTTTCTTAAGAGCATTGTACATTCTTGTTTGTAGTCCCCAAAGTTCAATGAACCCTTTAGAGTAGGATTGATTAAAAGTGGTTTTAATGTTGTAATTAGCCAAGTTCTTATCATATAGTGACTGCGGTGATGAACGCCCGATAACTTGCAAGCCCCCCTTGTAGAATTTTAGTTTAACTTCTCCATTGACGTTTTCTTGGGACTTATCAATAAAAGCATCAAGATCATCTTTTAGTGGGTCGACCCATAAGCCAGCATAAGCTAAGAATACCCATTGAGCATCAATTTGTTGTTTGAAAAGGACCTCGTGTCTTGTCAAGACCATTTTCTCAAGATCTTTATGAGCTTCAAGTATTGCGGTAGCCGCGGGGCATTCATAAACTTCCCTTGATTTTATGCCTACAAGGCGATCTTCTATGTGATCTATGCGACCGACTCCGTGTTTGCCAGCTATTTTATTCATTGATTCCACAAGTTCTAGAGGCTTCATTTTTTGGCTGTTAACGGCTACGGGAACTCCAGATTCAAACTCTAATGTAACTATCTCAGGCGTGTTAGGTGCTTTTTCAGGTGAAGTTGTCCATTCAAATGCGTCTTCGGGCGGAGCTTGACTTGCGTCTTCGAGCAGTCCGCATTCGATTGCTCTTCCCCACACGCTTGCATCTATGCTGTACTTTTTTGCTGCGTCTGATACAGGGATGCCCTTGGTTTTGGCGTAAACAATTTCTTCATCCCTGGTCATACCCCATTCACGTACTGGAGCTATTATTTTTCTGTCTGGAGCCAAGGAGCCGAGTGTTATATCGAAACGTACTTGATCGTTTCCTCGGCCTGTACAACCGTGTGCTAAGCCCGTGGCGCCTTCTTTATCGGCTACTTCAACCATCTTGGCAGCGATAAGTGGACGCGACAGGCTCGTACTTATTGGATATTTTCCCTCGTAGAGGGCGTTTGCTTTTATGGCTGGAAAAATATAGTCTTTTGCAAACTCGTCTTTCGCATCGATTGAAAAATGTTTGAGAACGCCAAGTTTTTTGGCTTTTTCTTCTGCTGCTTTCAGGTCTTCTTGTTGTCCAACGTCCACTGTTACTGTTATGACTTGTGCATCGTATTTTTCTTGGAGGTACTTGATTAGCACGGAAGTATCTAATCCGCCGGAGTATGCTAACACGATTTTTTCCGTTATCTTTTGCTCCCTCATTTTTTAAGTTGAATTGTTCCCGTTACCTTGAACGCTGTATTTTTAAAGGTTGCGACATTTTTGTTACTTAAGAAAATATAAATGTATCATTTGATACATTGGGTTAAACATGACAATAGCTCAAAACGTACGGAACCATTTGCGAAATAAACCATATTTATTGGAAGCTTTGGAAAAAGGCATAGTCAATCTAAGCGAATTGTCGAGACAAATACAAAAAGAAATTAAATCTAGTGATACAAGCGCTATAAAGGCTGCATTAAGACGCTACTCAGAGGAACTGCAAAAGCACAAGCAGAAAAGGGAGGAAAAAGTGCTTCTTCTTCTGAAACGAAGCAGCATAGCGGTATATGATAGAAAATCAGTAATGATAACAGCCAAAGAAATTAGTACTAAAACAGGTATGAAAGTAGATTTAGTTGGAAAGTTCGTTTATCTGCTTGACAGAAATGACTTACCTGAACGCGTAAATGCTCTTATAAAGCATGACAATTGTACGATGATTGTTGTTCATTCTCCTGAAGAATTAGAGGCAACTCCAGGAGTAGTTGCCTTCTTGGCAACATTGTTGGCAGAACAAAATGTGAACATAATTGAATTTATTTCTTGCTGGACTGAGACAATTATTGTGGTTGAGAAAAAAGACAGCCTCAAAACTTACGAAACTTTAACCAATATGGTTGGCTAAAAAAGGAAATGGCTAACAACAAAATTAATAATGCAACAACTTATACTTCAGCTGGATCCGTTCCAACCAATTGTTTGAATTGCTCTAATGGAGATTAAGATATGGCATATCAAGAATGCATAAACTGCAAAACGCAATACAATGTAGATGAGATTATTTATTTTTGCAAGAAATGCGGAGACATACTTGAAGTAAAATTTGACTTTGAAGAGTTATCACTGAAGCTTAAAGACAGCGATTGGAAGAAGATACCTTTGTCCGTGTGGAGATACCGCGACTTCATGCCTATACATGAAGCATCTCCTAAAGTCACCTTAAACGAAGGCGGAACTGGTCTTCATCTTTCGCAACGGTTAGGTGAATCAGTAGGGCTAAAACATCTTTATGTTAAGAATGAGGGAGAGAATCCAACGGGGAGCTTCAAAGATAGAGGCATGACAGTTGGGGTTACAAAAGCGCTTGAACTTGGCGCAAGACATGTAATATGCGCTTCAACAGGCAATACTAGCGCAAGTTTAGCAGCTTATGCTGCTAGGGCTGGGCTAAATTGCACTGTTCTTATTCCGTCCGGCAAAATTGCATACGGAAAATTGGCGCAAGCTATGATTCATGGTGCCAAAGTATTGCAGGTGAGAGGCAACTTTGATCAGGCCTTAGAGTTCGTGCTTAAACTTGCGGAGAAGCACAAGAGCATCTACCTTCTTAATTCAATTAATCCATTCCGAATTGAAGGGCAGAAGTCTTTGGGTTATGAAATCTGCGAGCAACTAAATAATGATCCACCAGATCGGATCATTGTTCCAGTTGGTAACGCTGGAAACATAAGTGCAATCTGGAAGGGCTTAACCGAATTCCACAGACTTGGTTTCATAAAGACCCTTCCCAAAATGACTGGCATACAAGCATCTGGGTCAGCCCCAATAGTGCAAGCAATTAAGACTAGCAGCGACAAAATAATTCCTATTGAAAAACCTGAAACCGTGGCTACAGCCATTCGCATAGGAGCTCCTGTAAGTTGGAGGAAGGCCATCACTGCAATTCGTGATTCACATGGAACTGCTGAGACGGTGACTGATGAGGAAATTTTGGATGCCCAAAAAACTTTAGCACGAATAGAAGGCATTTTCGTGGAGCCAGCAAGCGCCTCATCTATTGCAGGATTAAAGAAACTAATTAACAATGGTGTCGTCGATAAAGATGAACGAGTTGTCTGCATAACAACAGGACACGGCCTGAAGGATCCCGATACTGCCATTAAACAAAGCGAAAAACCTATTGAGGTTGATGCTGACATATCCGCTATTGAAAACGCTTTAGGCTTGAAAACTCCAAGGATTATTTTAGCACGGTGATAAAATGAGGATAATCTTAGTTGGATACGGAATAGTAGGGAAGGGTGTAACTACTGTTCTTGCTCGCAGATATACAGAACATGTCAAGGATTATGGTTTTAACCCAAGAATTGTTGCAATATCCGACATAGACGGGGCGGTTGTAAACCCGAGAGGTTTAAGCCCTGAGAAACTGGAAGGACTTAAACAAACTCGCCCGATATCATCAGACCCTGAATTTGGTCACCCTGAAATGTCAGCATTAGATGTTATTGAGTCAGTTGAAGCAGAGGTTGTTGTTGAAGTGACGCCTGTGAATATCCAGAGTGGCGAACCAGCTTTGTCGCACATTACTAAAGCTTTCAAAACAGGCAAACATGTTGTTACAACTAACAAAGGACCATTAGCCTTAGCAATGCCAGCACTTCTTGAACTAGCTGATTATAACAATGTTTACTTGCGATTTAGCGGAACTGTCGGTGGGGGAACACCTATTCTCGAGTTTGCCAAACGATGCCTCGCAGGAGACAAAATTCTAGCTATACGAGGCATACTTAACGGCACAACCAATTACATATTATCTGAAATGTCTCAAAATCGCGTGACGTTTCAAGAAGCACTAGCAAATGCACAGAAACTAGGTTATGCTGAGAGAGAGCCGTCGATGGATATTGATGGATTTGATACTGCCTGCAAAGTGGTTATTCTAGCGAATTGGATATTGAACAAGAAAATAACGTTAAAAGACGTTGACAGAACCGGCATCCGTGATGTCTCTTTAAAATCGCTTGATGAGGCTTTAAAAAGAGGCAATACAATTAAGCTCATAGGTTCGATAGACGAAGATACTCAAACAGTAAAGCCAATTGAAATAGCCAAAAGTAACCCGATGTGTGTTAGCGGAGTACTAAACGCAATAACTTTCTTTACTGAATACGCAGGCGAAGAAACCCTCGTTGGCAGAGGCGCAGGCGGTACAGAGACTGCCAGCGCAGTTTTAAGAGACCTCTTAGACATAAGACATAAGTTAGCAAAACGAATCCTAAATAATAACTTGGAGCCCTAAAAATGAAGATTGTAATGAAATTCGGCGGCACCAGCGTCGCCACTGGAGAAAACATTCGTCACGTAACTAAGCTAGTTATGCAGAATGCCAAAAAAGATCAGGTTACTGTTGTTGTTTCGGCTTTAGCAGGTGTAACTAACAGTTTGATTGAAGTTGCTGAACAGGCTAAAAAAAGTGATGAAAAACACATTCAAAATTTTACAAAAGGGCTTTTAACTAAACATTTAGAGGCAGTTTCAACTGCGATTAACAAAAAAGACATACAAATAGAGGTCACTCAGATCATTAAGAAAACCATAGTTGAACTGGAGAAGGTTTTGACAGGCATCTGTTATGTCGGTGAACTTACGCCAAAATCTAAAGATTATGTTGTTTCTTTTGGTGAACGACTTTCTGCGCCAATCGTTTGGGGTGCAATAAAAGACGAAGGTCTTGAAACCCAATGGTTCACGGGCAAAGAAGCGGGAATTGTAACTGACTCCAACTTTGGCGAAGCTGACCCATTGATGAATTTCACTACTCATCTTATTCGAGAACGCCTTGTACCGCTACTTGAAAAAGGCTTCACCCCAGTTGTAACAGGATTTATTGCAGCAAATCAAGATGGCATTATAACCACTGTCGGCCGAGGAGGCTCAGATTACACAGCCACTATTCTTGGAGTAGCGTTAGAAGTTGATGAAGTTTGGATTTGGACAGACGTTGATGGCATAATGACTACAGATCCAAAAATCGTTTCTGCTGCAAGGTTACTACCACAACTAAGTTACCAGGAAGCAGCTGAGATGGCTATTTTCGGCGCAAAAGCGATGCATCCAAGAGCTTTAGAACCCGTTATCAAAGAGAACATTCCAGTTAGAATACGCAGTGTTTTTCACCCTGAAAATCAGGGCACTCTAATAACGAAAGAACCATATTCCAAAGCAAAAGAAGTCGTCAAAGCTGTTGCCATGATAAAAGATGTGGCTATGGTGAATGTTAATGGCGCAGAAATGGTAGGAGCACCTGGAAGCTACGCAAAAGTCTTCGATGTATTGGGCAAAAACAACATTAATGTCATGATGGTTTCAACTGCAGTTTCTGAAGCCAATATTTCAATGATTATCAAAAGGGGACTTTTAGGTAGAGCAATTAGTAACCTAGAAATTGCTCTGCTAGATAGAGGTGGGTTAGTTAGTGAAGTCTCAGCTGAGGATGACGTTGCTGTTATTGCTGTTATGGGGGCCAATATGAAAGGGACTTTAGGGGTAGCTTCGAAGATTTTCTCAACTGTTGCCAAGAAAGGTATAAACATTCGTATGATTGCCCAAGGTTCATCTGAACTAAACATTTCGTTTGTTGTAAAAGAGAAAGATGGATCAGCAGTAGTCAAGGCTATACATGAAGAATTCAAACTAGATAAAATCTAGTTTTTTCTTGTTTAGTTAGTTCTTTATTTTGTCAGTTTCGACTGAATAACTATTTCTCCGCGTTTATTGCGAGGGTGCTTGGTTGATTTCTTAATCCAAACATAGGAAAGGAGAAGTGGGCATTTTTCTCAGTTTCTTCTTTCAGAGAAGAACAACAACAATGTGAAATTTCGGTATGTTGTTGTTCTTCTATCGAAATCTGATTAGCTTTGGGGATTTGGATTTTTTAATTCAAGTTGTTCAAGCATCACCGTCAGGTTGTTGGTAGGTGGTAAGCATGTTTGGTCACGGCATACGTAGGCGGTTGTTTTGCCTTCGATTTGCTGGTAGCCTAAGTCAGCTTTGTCTGGGTGTCTTAATGAAATAGTGGTAGTTGGGAGGTAGCGTTTCTTCAATGCCGCAAGCATTTCATCGGAGTCTTTTTGGTTTAAGTCGGCTACTATTGTTATGTTGTAAGATGGACCGCGAAGAAAGTCTACTGCAGACAGAAAGGAAGTGTATGCTTCAGGTGCACCTTCTATTTCACGTGCAAATGTTTTAATCATCTGAGCTGCCATCGAGTCATAGTTTGGTTCGTTGGCTAATCGGCTTAGCCAGAGAAGATCATGCAAAGCAATAGAGTTGCCTGAAGGAATAGCGCCATCGTAGACTTGCTTCATTTTGGGCAATGCTGCATCAATGTTTTGCGTTTGGAAGAATCCACCGTTTTTGTTGTCCCAAAACTTCGCCAGCATTGTTTTTGTTAATTTTAATGCAGCTTGAAGATACTCGTCGTTGTAGGTAGCTTCATAGAGCTCAATAAGTCCATAAATGAAGAAGGCATAATCGTCAAGGTAGCCTTCTACAGCTCTTTCACCTTTTGCGAAGCGATGATATAGTTTCCCGTCTTCAATCATTTGATTCAGAATGAAGTCTGCAGTTCTTGTGGCAAATGAGATAAATTTAGGTTCGCTAAGAACTTTGCCAGCTTTAGCCAAGGCTGCAATCATTAATCCGTTCCAGTCAGTAAGCACTTTGTCATCAATTGTGGGGGCGACACGTTTTTTTCTTGCTTCAAAAAGAGATCTTTGAATTTTTCCCAGTTGACTAATGAGTTCGTCTACCGTTAAACCTTTGTATTCTGCAAGATCTTCTAAGGGTTCCGCGATGTGAAGTATGTTTTTTTCATTCCTTTTTCCATGGTCATCATTGTAGTTGCCCTCAGCCTTTAATCCAAATAAGTGAACGGCCAAGTCCGCATCAGATGCTGGCAGGTTATCGAGAACTTCTTGGAAGGTCCATAGATAATATTTGCCTTCTTCACCTTCTGTGTCAGCGTCTTGTGCAGAGTAGAAGCCGCCTTGTGGGAAAAGCAAATCTCTTATGCAATATTCGAGTGTTTCCTTTGCTGTTATTTTGAACTTTCCAGCGCCTGTTGCCTGATATGCTTCAACATAAGCCAAAGTGAGCAAAGCTTGGTCGTAGAGCATTTTTTCGAAGTGTGGAACTAGCCAAATTGAGTCTGTGCTATATCTGTGAAAACCAAAACCAATTTGATCAAAGATGCCTCCAAGACGCATTTGCCTGAGAGTTTTCTCGGTCATTGCTAAAGCTTTTTTATCGCCCGTTCGTGCGAAGTAGCGGAGCAAAAATATAAGGGTGTGTGGTCTTGGAAACTTCGGTGCAGTTCCAAAACCAGCGTTCTCTTGATCGAAATCAATCGTTAATCTATCGTAAGCGTCTCTAAGAGTATCTTTGTTTAAGTCCTGAAGCGTTCTTTTTTCCATAACTTCTATACGACTTCTAATATCAGCTCCAACCACTTCAAGCTGTAAACGTTGTCTTTTCCATATTTGTGTGACTTGAGGAACAAGACCCACCATACCAATTAAGCCCGGTCGGCTAAATTTAGGTATGTAGCTGGCCGCAAAAAATGGGTTAAGCTTAGGAGTAAGGAGAACATTGAGTGGCCAACCACAACTTCTGCCCATAGCTTGACAAACAGCCATGTAAGAAGCATCCAAATCAGGTCTTTCTTCTCGGTCAACTTTAATGCAAACAAAAACTTGGTTTAATAGGTCGGCTACCTGTTGGTCGCTGAAACATTCTACTTCCATAACATGGCACCAATGGCAGGTAGAGTAGCCAATGCTTAGGAAAATTGGCTTGTCTTCAGTTTTGGCTTTATTTAGGGCTTCTTCACTCCATGGGTACCAGTTTACTGGGTTGTACGCATGCTGGAGAAGATAAGGACTTTTTTCTTTAATCAACCTATTGGGATTGCTTTTCTGGTTAGGCTGCAAAAAGTGGACTTCCTATTCAAATTATTTGCGGCGGGTTTTATTAAGCTGTTTGATTGGAAGAACAATGCATTTTTGTTGGAGGTTTAATTCCCAATTCTTCTTAGTAGCAGGTTTGCAACTATTGCCACGGCTAAGTCGAGCAAAATCCAGAGGATAGAGGAGATTTTGCCTAAGACAGCTAAAATTGTGAACAGCAGTAATAATGCTATGGCAATAATGCCTATCGTCACCTTTTTCTTGCGCAGTCTATCCGGAGACACATTTGATCCCTTTCTCATGTCTTTCAATCGTATCTCAACATTAATCGTCTTAAAATATAAATCTAAAATAATGGAATTATTTTGAGTAGTGATGTCCTAGAAGTTTTTGTGTCCTCACTGGTTCTGGAAAATAATTGCGTTTTTCATATTAAATTGCGCAGTTTATGTTAAAAACAAAATTACTTCTTTCCCGAGCTTTCAGTCACAATTCTCTATTGGGAGGTAGTTTAGAATTAAATGAGCTCTTTATTCATCAACTCATTAAGTCTATTGCTTTAATTTTGTCCAAGATTGGTTATATCGAACTTCTGCGTATTATTATTTGCAGGTTGAGGAGCACGCTTTAAACGTGGTGCATTGAGGCAAGGAGCGTGTCAATTAAAACAGCGGAAAATTGGCATGCAATTAAGACTTTGCTTCGATGGGCTGGACATACTGATGTTGCAGTGAGGCTATGAGCTTCATGGTAAAACGGTTGAAAGCCATGGGGCAAATAAGACATTTCCTCAATGGACCGCGAACATCGATAAGGCTTAGACTCGACCTGCATTTTACTACTAATTATAATCAAGTGTATCTTAACTCATTCATGCATTTTGATATTTATTAGAAGTTATCTTTCTAAACGTCTTATTTTAAGCATTAAAACCGTTTCTACAGCGACGAAGGTTGCTAAGACGCATGCTGCAATTACGTAAAACGTCGAAGAAGAGTTTTGTTTATACTCAGGTGATTGTGTAGCCTGCACGACTGATCCATTTGGCGATGTTGTTGCCGTCAAATTAGATATAAGTCTTGAATCATTCCAATAGACAACGTTAGAGTACCCCACAGACTCAATAGTCCGCGATGCATCAGGGTATACTATATCCAAGTTATTGCCGAAAACTCGAAAAAGTGCAGCAACACCCATACTGATTTGCAGAGTAAGGTTAGAATATTCTTTTAGAAGAGGAATATCTGGCGAATCACTATTCCATAATCCCCAGATTCTATCCTGGGTAGGTGAACGAAAACCATAAGTGTAATCTTCAGGAAGAACATAAGCCGCTCTTTCGCTAACAGGACTGATAGTTCTGGGATGGGTTTGTGCGTACTGCCAGAATTGCCTCATCGCATCCTGTTGCGGCTTTAATAAAACGTTTTGCGTCCAGTTCACGTCGCTGTCAAAAACAATTATATATTTCGCACCGTTTTCGTATGCCAGCTTCATGTCATTATAAAGTTCTGACTCGTTCTCCATATAGGGCCATAGAGTATATTTGTTAGTTATCATAACTCCCCAACTCTTGTTCTGAACTGTTGCAGCACCTCTACAGAGATCAATGTTGAGAGCTCTGTCGTAGTTTAAAGCAAACTCTGCAAAAACGGTATCATATCCTGCCTGATAATCATACCAGTAAAGTGAATAGTCTGAAGTGAATAATTCATAATTTGTCGATGAAGGGAAGCTGCTGGTTATTGCGTGTCGTCCGCTTCGAAGCCACCAGTTTAGGGTGTTAACATACTGAGTTGCTGCGTCACTCAGGTTATCTGCTTCAGTGACAATCGGATAACTTGACTGGTCAAGTTGTTTTCCTCCTGGTTCATCATAAAAGTAAATACCAAGAAAACGATTACCCCAGTCGATTGAGGCGTTTTCAAACCATTGTCGTGATGGATATCTTGGGTCATCGGTGTAAACTATGAAGGATAACCCCTTGTCATAGACGTATTGGCTAATGATGTTAAGTCTGGTTTCATTGTAGTTACCATAACATCCAATTACGAAAAGATTTGTATATGCACTAATATTATCGATCAATTGTTCAGTTGCAGCTATACTTTCGAATGCGACATCGACACCTACGTATAGGCTTGGCGATGTTTGCGCGAACACAGTTTTTGTTGGTAAACTGTAGTTTAGAAAGAATGGCAATGTTAATAGAAAAATTAGCATAATTGTCAGTTGTTTTACTTTCATTGATCTATATTGAAAAAACCTGATTTAATAAGAGTTTTCCAAAATTGGTTTTAAGTAGTTAAGAAAATGAAGTTGCTAAAATGGAAAGCAGAGGATTTAGAACTTTGCAAGTTACTTAATTTGAAAAAATTGATTATGTTTGGCTTGGGCGTGATTGGTTAGGATGATCTATAGTACATTGTAGAAATTGATTTTTTCCCCGATAATTGTTTGAGGTTGGTTTATTTTAGGGAGGTTTGGAATTGCGTTTATCTTAGGTATTCGACTTTGCGTTTGTGAAAGCGTTTGCATTCTTTAATAGTTTTTTCCATATATGTTGGGTACATCATTCCCAAGCCTGTCAGCATTGTGAGTTGTGATGCTTGATTTTGTTTTATTTCGCTGTATTCTGGGCATCCAATACATTGATCAGGGAACTCCTTGAAGCATGGACTTTGTATTTCCAGCAACACTATTCCCCATTATTAATTAGGTCCGTTTAGGTATTTAAAATAAGCTTAATGGTAACCGTTGTTTAAGGCAAGTTTTCGTTTTTGCATTCGAGTTGGTTTTTCTTTTCACTGATGTCGAATATTTTGCCTCTTTTCGTTTTGTTAAGGAAGGTTATTATTGAAAATTGCAGTACGCCTCCAGCGCCATTAGCGATTAACCATGACCAAGCGCCAAACGCACTGAAAGCTGACATAAAAATAACTGTTCCGACTAGGAATACTAGGAGACCTACAATGTTGAATTTGACGAAGCGTATGATCCATTTTTTTGCTGTTTTCGTAAAGCTCTTCTTGGCAGTTTTTTCCATGTTTGTCACGTTCAGAGACTTGCTTGTTACTTATCCATAGCTGTATTTAGGTGCTCAAGAACGTTTGTTTTTTCATGAAAGAATTGATGGATTTGAATAATTCTCTGAAGCTATGTTATTTCTTTTCTTGATATATTATAGTTGTCAGAGGTGCAGTTATAACGGGGGTTAATTACTTATTTTTTGTTAACAATTTAGCTTAAAGAGCGTGGTGTTGGGTTGGCTGGTCTGTCTAGGAATCAAAAGAGAATTTTGGAAGTGCTCAAAATAAAACCTGATATGCCGACCAAGGAAATCGCTGAGATGGTTTTTGGCAAAATTGTTGAGTACAAGTCAAAGGAGTATTCATCTGTTTATCGTAGCTTAATTTCCTTGGAAAAGCAGGGTTACATTAAAAGAGTTCAAGTTCAGCTTCGTTGGCGAAGAGTGACCCAAATAGAAAACACTGCTTAATCCAATTTGTTTAGTTAATTATGAATTTTTGTTTGTGGAGATCTATTAGTTTATTTTGTATTGGCAATCTGTAAATCTGCATTTTGCGCATTTCTTTGGGTTACTATGATGAATTGGGGATGTTTTTTCTGAGACAATCAGAGCGAACCGTGATACTTTTTGGTTTAGAAAGTCTTCTGCTTCTTTGGTTTGGTATCCTTGGAATATCTTAATGCTTTTCATTGTGGTTTTGTCTTTTATGTTTATGATCCAAGCCTTCTTGTCACAGGGGATTTCAAAGCATTCTTTCTGAAATGAGGAATTTTCGTTGAATTTGGAGTTGAGGTATAGAAGTGCTTGTAGTTTTTGATCGTCGAATGGTTCGAGTTTGTCTTGGTATTTATCTTTGAACTCTGGGAATTTGGAATCTTCAATAATAAGGGTTCCTTTTTGTCTCATTACTTTGTCGGCTCTACCATAAACAATCAAAGTTGTTCTGTTTTGTAAGAGTGTTATTTCCTTTTCGTACCTTGTAAAGACCTCTTCGCGTGCGAATTCTACGTCTTTTGTAAAATCTATCAGTTCCTCGGGAGTTACTTGTGAAAATTTGAAATGTTCTTTTTCGTAAAGTTCTTCTTTCTCATGCATCTTAGCGCCTTCGATAGTGATTTTGGTTTGTGGTGGTCTAATTCCTTTTAGGTAGTGGCTGATTCTTAGTTCGCAATACCCCATTGAAGCGCAGAAATCCGATACAGAAGACAGTATAAATGAAGTGCCATTGGGATTTTGAATTATGTCGATCAAATGGGTCAATTCCAATTAGACAAAGCGTTTCAAATTAAAGTTAGAGATGTTTTAATAGTTTATGAAGTTTTCATGAGTTCGATTTTTCTACTATTAGATAGTTTAGCCTTTTGTGTTTGATTGTTTTAATTTTCTTTCTTCGTTTGAGGTTTGCTTTGCTTGTGGTTTATTGTTTTTGATTGCATATTTTGTGTTTACAGTTTTTCTTGCGTTTCACAAACTTATTAATGCAACATTGATCGTATTTTAATTTCGGGATAGGCAATGACTGCTAAGCTCACATTTTATGGCGGAGTAGACGAAATTGGCGGCAACAAGATTTTGCTCCAGACAGATGACGGCTCTGTTCTTTTGGATTTTGGTCGCAGAATGGGGCATTATCAAGATTTTTTTTCAGAGTTTCTTCAGGCAAGATCGAAGAATGCGTTGAGAGATTTGCTTAGGCTCGGAATTTTGCCTAAAATTGATGGCATTTATACACCTCATTTGGTTGATACGACGCTTTTGTTTGAAAATGCTCAGGTTGAGGATAAAGTTCCTTTAGATGAAGCGCTGGATTATTGGAAAATGACTGATGTTCGTCCTTGCAATTCACAGTGTCCATTGGTCGATGGGGTTTTTGTTTCACATGCTCATTTTGATCATATTCAAGACATTAGTTTTCTTGATCCAAGCATCCCTATTTACTGTACTGAGAAAACGAAGGTCTTGGCGAAGGCGATGACAGATGTTTCGGTTTCTGGAGTGGACGATCAGTATTATAAGATAGCAAAGAAGGTGGCTATCAAGCAGAAACCCCTTCTTTTCAAAACGCTTTGTCCTGGCGAATGTTCATGTATTGAAGAAAAAGAAGCTGAGCTGCCTATTGTTGAAGATCCAAAAACTAAGTTCAAATTCACGTATGATATTTGTCCCAAGAATAGGACGTTCAGAACTGCTTCTGAGGGACAGATAAAGGGCATTAAGTATAAGTTGATTCCAGTTGGGCATTCGGTACCTGGAGCTTGCTCAATGATTCTTACTCTTCCAAATGGGAAACGGATTCTTTACACTGGAGATGTGAGGTTCCATGGCACAAATGAGGTTTCTATTGGAAATTATGTTCGCTCCATTGGAGGCCCAGTTGATGTGCTAATCACAGAAGGAACTAGAGTTGATAAAATTGAGGTCTTAACGGAAGAGGAAGTAGGGAAAGAAATTAGCGCTGACATAAAGAGTACAATTGGTTTAGTTCTCGTAAACTTTGGTTGGAAGGACCTAGCACGTTTCACCACTATTTATCAGGCAACGAAGGAAAATGGGCGTTTCTTGGTAATTTCTCCTAAGCTGGCTTACCTACTTTATGAAATGTATTTTAATTTTCCGGAGGAATATTTTGATCCAAGAACGTCGAATAATCTTAAGGTTTATTTGAAAAGAGAAGGAGAGCTTCTGTACTCGAAAGCTGATTATGACAAGTATAAGATGGGTTATTTGCATTATCATGGAAGAAATATTGCTCAAAGCGATCGTAATATTGTGCGTGTTGCCGAGAGATTAGGAATTGGTGGCGACCCAGCTAATCCAAAAAATCCCTTGCCACTAACGAGTGATGGTGAACCCTATGATTACAAAGAGCTCTATAAGTTAGCAACTGATCATTTAGAAAATGGAGTTAGAGCCTATCAGATAAGAAAAAGCCCTAGTCAATATGTTTTAATGTTTTCTTATTGGGATGCGAATGAACTTATTGATTTGATTCCTCTCGATGGAGATCATAAGACGCGATATATTTCTGCTTCTACTGAACCTTTCAATGAAGAGATGGAGATTGATGAAAATAAGATGGTTAATTGGCTGGATTTTTTCAAAATTAGTTATGATTATGAAACTAAGAATGGGAAAAAAGTGTTTGAACGCAGGCATATTTCTGGTCATGCATCGCAGGGTGAACTCAAAGAGTTAATTGATGAAATAGACCCCGGAATCATAATTCCTATTCATACAACTAGACCAGAGTTGTTTAAAGAAATGTTCCCTAGCAAAGTTTTGTTCCCTAAATACGCAAAATCAATCGATGTATAGGGCAAAAGGTCAAAGAATCTCGAATGTTGTTGCCAGTTGACAGTCACATAATTTTAAAAACTTTTTCACTATATCTATTTAACAAACAATAGATCGAGTTGATTTCTAATGTTGAAAGAACCATTTCAGGTTAAGAGACAAAAACAACGCTTGTTCCAATCTGTTTTTCTGAGCAATAGTAAGAGTCAAGAAGTTATGGTTGTCGAAAATGATTTTGTTGATTTTGGTGAAATACTAAAACATCTTGAAAATGGTGGATCTATCTTTATAACAAGCAAGCCAAGCCAGAAATTGTTGTTTGGCGAGCAAGATGAATGCAAAAGCCGAAACCCAAGAAGAAAAGAAGTAGATTAATTAGACACAGGTTTTTTTTAGAAGTTAATGAGGAGTCGCTAATTCGGTTACTATTTGGAAAAGAGCTTTAATAGTTCTTTGACGTTTAGGGCTAAGTGGTGTTTGATTCACCATGAAAAGGTTAACATTAAGTGTAGCAGCTATTTGCTTGATTTTTTTCTTCAGCTTAATTTTAATTCCGGATGCGTTCAGTCAAGTATCAAATCCTAACGTTACTGTTGTGAGTTATAGTTGGTACGTTAATTCCAGCGGTAATTTTATTGTAGTTGGCGAGGTACAGAACACGGGCAACTCCGTTTTAGAGTCAGTCTCTTTAAACGCTGAGGTTCGTGCTGCAGATGATTCGCAGCTAGCAACTACAGGTACTCCTATTAGGGCATACGTAAGTTATTTGTTGCCTCAGGAAAAAGCGCCTTTTTATATTGATTTTGGCAATCCAGGCTCTAGCGCCATTTCAAGGGTTAGCAGCGTTACCTTTACTACTTCTATAGCTCCTCAGATCAATAATAAACAGTACTCGGACTTGTCTGTACATACAGTTTTTAATAATGTTTCGAATGGCTATTACGTAGTAATTGGAGCAGTAACAAACGTCGGAAATCAAACAGCGAAAGACGTCAGAGTTGTTGCAACTTACTACAACAGTTCAGGCGCTGTCGTTGCAGTGGGTTACGTTTTATTGAATGATCTAACTGCAGAAAATTCTACAGCTTTTTCGGTAGCTGAATTTGATGCCACAAATAGCTTAGTGACTCAAATTTCAGATTACGCTCTTATTGTTCAAACAGCTACACTTCAGAACAATTCAACTTCCTCTCCTTCACCCTCACCTTCCGCAATATTTTCAGGTTCGTCTGATTGGATTTATATTATTATAGTCGTGGTGATAGTTTTTGCCATAGTTGCTGTGGTTTTAGTTTTTCTGAGGAAACGACGCAACCTTGCTGTTCCTCCGCCGCCTCCCCCTCCTCCGCCGGAATAATTTAATCCTACTGCAAAATTTTCCTTTCTTAGGCTGAGCACGTTTTTAGGGTTGTTTTATTAGTAGTTGTCTCGACTTCCAAAATGCTACTCCAACTAGTAGTAGAGTTGCTACTATGGGGACATATGAGGGCAGTTCAATACCGAATGCTTCACTCATCATAAATAGCCCTAAAAAGCCAATTGATGTCATTGCTCCATTCTTTAGGTAACGATATTTTGCGACCTGATCAATCCCTTTGATTGTCAATTGTCTAACCACAACGGCACCGACTCCTATCCCTATGAAGATAAGAAGTAGGTTTATTGTGAATGCAAACGAGCCGATGACGCCATCAAAGCTGAATGCTGCATCGAGAACTTCAAGGTAAACGAATTTGGAGAGGTCACTTATAGGAGCAGATTTAACATGGTTTTCATTTGATTCTGCTGTTTCTTTGAGCCCGTACAGTAGAAAGAAAGTAGCAGATCCTATAGCGGCTGCAAGCATCATCATCGGGTTTGATTTGGAAAGATACATGACAACTACGAGAATTGTGGCTGCTACCCCAAAGAACCAAACCCCATGTTTAGTTTTAAGGAAACGTTCAATGTATAGAGGGTCTTTTTTTTCCAAAAAGAGCCAATGGAAGTACAAATAGATTAGGAATACTCCGCCGAACATGAGAATTATGGGTTTTTGTGCGGTAATAGCATTTGCTGCGACGTTGTTTCCTCCTAAAAAGCTGGCAAAGAGGGTGGTCAGCGGAAGATTTGGTACTGAAAGCCACACGATCAGCAATGGCAGCAAGAACCGAACTAGAAAGACTGAAGTTATGATCCCAATGAGGAGAAAACGCTTGCGCCACAGTTCCCCCATGGTTTTGAGGACGTGAGCGTTCACAATAGCGTTGTCTATGCTGTTAACTACCTCAAAAACAATTAATCCCAACACTATCATGATTTCTTCGATTAGCAGCACGTTTGGAACAACTAAATTCTAAGTATAAAACCATTACGTGAATCGAAGGATTGAATTCTATTTTCCTGCAATGTTTAAGTCTAGAGTGTTCTTTTTGCTCCGCAATTAGGGCAAGATGTAAATGTTTGATCCATGAGACCTTGGCAATACTTGCAAGGAATCATTACTACTGTGCGTATTACTTCTTTTTGAACTGTAGATTCCTGGATAGTTGGTGCTATAACTTGAAGTTCATTTGTTTCTGTTGTCCGGTCTGGTCTTCCATCAACAGCTATTACGCCCTTGATCGTCCATGTAACCCTGCGGTCCGAACCTGCGTATGTTGGTCTTGCTCCTGCTGGAATGTTTATATTTACTTGGAAATTTCTAGTCTCGCCATTTGTGAAGTGCGTAGGTCCAGAAACTGGTGGTTTGACATTGTAGATAACAGTTGACTCATCCACCATTCTTGGGATTGTAGTTTTAAGGGCGGCATCATAGACTTGTTTCATAACTTTGGCCTGTTCAACGCACATAATTTCGCAACGTACTTCAGTAGTTTCAAAGTCTTCCTTTGATGTTACGTTAAGTGTACCTTGAAGATTTTCGCCTAGCGAGATTGCATAACTATTAAGTCTGAGCTGTACGCAAGCTTCGGGAGCAACAAATTTGTTTGTGAATTTTTTGAACAGACCCATTTTTGTCACCTGATACGTTAATGCATGGTTATTTCAGTTTGTGCTTTTAAGATTTATGAATATACCGTAAGTCTTTACTTAACATTCGGAAAGAACAGAAATGAATTGCTACGCTATTTGTCTAAGACTAAATTTAGGCAGATCATGTCTGCAATTAAAAGGGTTTATTAGTTATGATGGAAATTACTTCGTCAGGTTTTAATAAATGGATAAAATTGTTTTCGGTCTTGAAGAAGAAGAGGATTGCGAAGACTGCGATTGCGACGATTGCGAAGATGAAGAATAGCTACATGCACTAATCTTTCTTTTTTTTAAAATCACTCTTGTACAAATAGTTAATTAAAGAGAGATCTCAAGTGTGAATTGGGGAAAATTATGCAGAGTGAAGGTGTTTTTAGAAGAATCCTTCTTCCGGTTGACGAGTGGATACCGTCAGTGGTTTCTCAGAAATTGGCAATCTTTTTTGCGAAAAATTTAGGGTCACATGTGACTGTTCTTCATGTAATAGCTAATAAAATTGTAATACCACTTTCGAAGTGGCCTCAGGGTGCACAAGAAGTGGATCCTGTGGGTATTTCTTCCGGAGGGGTTCCAAGGGTTGTTGAGGTTCCCCAGCCGAGAGGAAGTATTTTGCCAGAAGAAGTAATAGATGAAATTTCTGGTTGGTACATTCAGAGAGGGTCGCAGGTGATTGATGATGCTATTGAGCTTTTTGAAAAAGCCGGATTATCTTTTGAGAAAAAGTTGGTTAAGCAGGGTGATCCTGCTGACATAATCTTGTCAGAAGCTGAAAAAGGAAGTTACGATTTGATAATTATGGGAAATGGCGGAGAGGAAGAAAATGATCAGCATTTAGGAAGCGTTGCAAAAAAAGTAGTTATGAATGCCCAAATTCCAGTTCTGATTAATAGAGGCAAAACTGATATATCAAAAATATTGGTGCCAATTGATGGATCAGATAATTCAGAGAAAGCACTTCGTTATTCAGAGGTTTTAGTTGAAAAGACTGAGGCAAAAATGACCTTGCTTTATGTTCAAGAATCCCCTCTTTCTACATTGAAACCTGAAATTTCGAAACAAATGGGTGATGCGATTCTTGAGCATGGTGCATCCAAAGTTGCTGGGACAAGGCCTGAACTCTTATTGGAATCTGGAGACCCGGCCAAAAAGATAATTGATACTGCAAGAAAAGGAAGTTTTGACTTAATTGTTATGAGCAGTCGCGGACATGGAGTTGTTATGAGATTTTTGATGGGTAGCGTGAGCGATCATGTTATACATTATTCCGATCGTAGTATACTCTTGACAAAGTAGTTTGTGGGCTTATTGTCAATTCATAAAGAATAATGAAAAATAGTTATGTTAGAAAAGTTTTACCCGATATTAACAGGTTTAGATTTTCTTTTAGTTCCGCACTTGCCGCATTTTTCGTCTAATGTGTATCCCGTCGTTTTGCTTTCATATATGGTTGGAACTTCCGGGTCAGGATACTGAATCGGATTTTCTGGCGAGTTTTCTCGTTTTGTTGGCATGAATTCGTGGGTAGGTTTTTTAAGAATTTCCAAAATTCGGGAGTTTTCTTCAAGTTTGTTCTTAAGGTCTTCGAATCTGGACAATTTATCTTGTTCAAAGCTTTCTACTTGACTTTGAATAGATATTAGATTTGAAAGAGTGTTTTTTAGTTGACTTACTTGAGAGGTCGCTTCTGGTTCAATTTCATATTTGTTGATAGTTTTGTTAATTTTTTCAATGTCGATAGATATTGATAATTTGTGATTTCTAATTTTGATATAGTCGTTTACTTTTTTGTTGATGTTATTGGATTGTTGGATCAGGTTTTCTATTTGGTTTTTGTACTGTTCGAATTGTTTGTCATAGTTTTGGGGGGTTTCGTTGCATTTTGGTTGTTTGTTTTCAATTTCTTTTGTTAATAGAAGAAATTTGTTTGCTTCTTGCTCGATGCCATCCATTAGGCTTTTGTCGGGTATTTTGTAGCTCTGCCATTCATTTCCAATTGAGTTCATTTTGTTAATAGTGCTGAATCTGAGTTTTGTTTTTCGCCCTTGATGTATTGCTTCTTGCAGTTGCCTGGTTATTCGGTCAGTTTGTGCTTTTGCTAAAGCGTCGATTGATTGCTTTCCTTTCGGAGTTAGCTCAAAGGTAACTTTGCCCGGCCAGCTAATTTTTCGTATCAAGTGTTGTTCGCTTAGTCTGTTGATACTTGTTTCTACTTGTTGGATGCTGGTTTCCATTTTGCTGCTGATTTTGGCTATGAAGAGTTTTTCAGTTTGCTCAATTGTTGCTTTCTTTGATAAATATTCCAATAAAGGATCGTCTATTGAAAATTTCTCTGCGCCATTACCTGTCGTTTCGAACAGCCTCAATCAGATACTGTGATCAATGAGTTAAATAAATTCAACTGGGATAGTTTTTCCAAACTGCTTGGTTAAAGCTGGGCTTTATGACTTGCTTGGTTTTTGAGACATTCTTTGAGACTAGTGAATGTTTTGTTATATTTCAGCGACTATGTGTTTTGGAATTTTTCGAATTCTATTTTGTAATTGCTTTGTTTCCAAATAAAGTCGTATGAATCGTGTTTTGGATCAAGCTGATTAATCAAGTCTACGAAATAGTCGGGAACTATAATAATGAGACAGAAGTATTCCCCGAAGTGTTTTCGGTAGAGTGCAAGTTTGTTAAGGAATTCTGGAAGGTCATTTTTGAAGCCATGAGGTTCAAGCAGGACTTTTCGGCCTTTGTTTGTAAGGCGAGGCAAGAGAAAGTCGGGTTTGTAGGTCAGATAACGGTTCGAATTTTCTTGCGGTATGCAGAATTCCATAAATTCATAGCTGAAAATTACTTGTTTACTCTTTAGGAAGTCGTAGACGTTTTTTTCAAAGCATGTAAATGCTCCTGGCGCTATGGCTTCGCCAGCTTTGTTATAATGATTGACGACGGTTAGGTATCTCATCAGTGGCTGGAGTAATTCCTCGTATTTTTGGATGAAGAATCGAAGAGATCGCTCTAAGGAAGCCATGGTTAAGTCAGAGTATTCTAGCCACGTTCCAAGGATATAAAAAGGGAAATCGACTTTTGCGGGATCTTCAGGAAAAAATAATCTCGCGAAATTTGTCAATTTTGTTTGATCCTCATCGAATTTGGCAGTGTTTTCCCACCAGCTTTCCGGTCTATTCTTGACACTCAGATCAAAAGGCAAATTCTCGTTGTCACTTAGACCAAGTGAAGCATAAACTCTGAAGTTTGGTGTTGTTAATGGAACTGTTAGGTCTCTTGGGTCAAATGGGAAGAGCGCTAAATCGGGAGAGCTGCGAGTCATCCAACGCAGGTAAAGCCAAGCTTTAGATTTATGATGTCCATTTAGACGTTTTACACTGTATGATAGTTCTTTGACAAAGTCTTTTGGTTTTAAGCCTTTTTGATTTAATTTAGCAGTGTAATCTATGAGGTCACCATGAGCTTTCTGCATAACAAAACGGTTGACTGAGCACAAAACTTCCGGAATCTCATTTCTTGCTTCACCGAATTGATCTAGTTTACTTATTTCTTTCTCGCATTTGGAAACTTCAGTGGCGAATTCTGAAGGGTTGGTTATTGTGTAAAGTCTAGGTCCAGCCGTGGTGTGGAGGTGGTTGAGGAGGAGTCTGATGTTTCTTGGATTTCCTATTAGCTTGTAGTCACTAAGTGAGGCTACATGCAAAAAGTAATGAGCAGCTTCACGTTTAGTTTCATTGCTGTTTAATGGTGCAAACCATGGCTTAGGATTCAAGTACAAATCAAGAGCTGTATCAGTGACTGAACCGTAGAGGTAAACAAAATGCACAATTAAATCTCTTAAATCCTTAGAGAACTGCTCGGTCATGCTTTGAATTGATCGCTTCTAGTTTAATTATATTGTTAAAAAAATTAGGTCTTTTAACTGTTTTTTCAGATAAAATCATCTTCTTGAAGGTGTTTCATAGTCTGAGATTATGACGTGCGAAGATTTGGAAGCGATATAGTTTTGACCGTGTATGGCTCCATTATTATTACTTCTGTTTGGGGAATTGCTTCTTTGACTTTCCGCTCAAATTGTTGTTTCTGTTTGCCAGATCCATGCATGGTTATTGCAAAGCTAGGTTTGATGTCGGAAATCATTTTGAAGGCGTTTTCAGGAGAAGCAGTAGGGGACATTCGTCCAACGGGAACAATCGCCACTTGCGAAGGGTAATCTTTGAGGTTTACATACCCGGAGTCCCCTCCATGGAAAAGAGCTATTCCATCCATTTTTAATTGATACAACATTATTGGACCACGGTGGATCCCTTCTATTGCAATGGCAGTTAAGTCCCCGAAACTATAGGTTTTGCTTGACTGAGCACTTACGTTTTTATCTGCGGGTATTTTGCTTTTAAGTTTTGCAGCTACTTTTGCCTCGGAAATGATAGAAGCGCCAGTTGCTTTGAAAATAGCTTGAGTTGCCCCTGAAGAAAAATGATCCAAATGATCATGGGTGAAAAGAACCAGATTAACAGTTTTTAAGGCTTTTACTTCATCTTCTTTGAGCATTCCTGCAGGATCAAATAAAACCGTTTTGCTGAAACTTCTTGCGACAAAGCCTGATACATCTAAATATAATAGCGCGAGTTCATCCTTCTTTAATGGTAAGTTAAAGAAGCTGTTAATCTCGCGGGTTTTGTTTTTTCTAAACATCCAACCACTTGTTTACTTATGTTGCAAATCCTATAAAAAGGCAATTCCTATAGTTGGATGAGAGCCACTTTAAAAGTGTATTTTCTTCTTGGGAGATTGCTATTGCACAAAGCTGATATAGATTTTTTGGAGAAGATGTCTATCTATGGAGATGCTTTGTTGACTAGAGCCCTATTCTTGGTTGATAGTTACCTCAAAGAATCTGAAGCCACAGTTGTTTCTGTTAAGGACGGCAAGTTTGTTGTTTTGGATCAAACGATTTTTTATGCAAAAGGTGGAGGCCAACCGCATGATACTGGCCTGATTTCCAGTGGGAAAGAAGCTTTTAATGTCGTTTATGTTGGCAAGTTTTCAGGTGAAATTTCTCATGAAGTTGATCGTGTTGGTCTTCAACCGGGCGACAAGGTTCATTGTTTTCTAAATTGGGAAAGAAGGTATAAACTTATGAGAAGTCACACTGCTGCGCATGTTTTCGCTGCTCTGCTTAACAAGGGTACAGGCGCTCTTATCACTGGTAACCAGCTTGAAGAAGACCATGTCCGTTTTGATTTTAGTCTTGAGAAATTTGACAGGGCAATCCTTGAAGAATACCTTGCTAAAGCAAACAATCTATTTGGTACAGATATCCCAGTGAAATGGTATGAGTTACCCCGGGAGGAGGCAATGAAAATTCCCGGAGTAATAATACTAGCTGAAGCATTTCCTCCAGATCTTCAAGTCCTAAGAATTGTTGAAATTGTTGGGGTAGACAGAGAGGCAGACGGGGGGACCCACGTAAAAAACCTTCAAGAGGTTGGAAAAGTAGAATTGCTGAAAACTGAGAACAAGGGTAAAAATAACAGACGAATCTACTTCAAGCTAAACTGAAGGTAATGCAAACAATTTTCATGAAATCGCATTGTTGCTTTAAAAGGAAATTAATTTGAATCCATTTCAAAGCAAAGATTCACCACAAATTATCTTATTTTGGAGAATTCAAAAACGTTATTAATTGTATTGAATGATTATATCTAGGCAATACAGGGCGGTTTCTTATGGGTGATCAAAGCGATTATCCAGAGAGTGGAACACATGAACGAAAAGAAGCCCTAAGCATTTTCAAAGAATTATGGTCTAGTGGAAACTCGCCTTTGCACAGAATGTACTCATCATGGGAAGAGTTGGAAAGTAACATTGAAGTGAGATCAGAAAAGGCAACCGAAATAGATAGACACAAAATCAAACCATGTCCTTACTGTGGTGCTAAACAAACCATCATAAAACCTTTAGATGGAGTTTTTCCGTATTCAAACTGCGAATCATGCAAAAAATCGTTTTTTGTTGAAAGCGATTTTAAAGTGAGAAAGCTTACAGAAGAAGAAAAAACAGAAACTCCTGAAGCATGGATCCGGATTGTTGATAATTTAGCCAAAAAGCATGTTGCAGTAGTTTTAAAGCTTGAATAGTTGAAAAAACTTTGTTAGGTTTCGCGCATTAGCAAAACTAGCCAAATCGAACCTGCTAGACATATGCCAGCCAAGATGAGCGTTGCGCCGAAGCCAAGATAAAATGATGCGAAGCTAGAAATCAGCGAACCTACCATTGTAGCAATCCCTACTAGTGCACTGTAGACGCCTAAAGAAGAACCATGGCTTCGGTCTCTGAGAGTGTTGAATACCATTGTGTTAGAAGCCGTATGATAAATTGAAAAAGCGAATCCACCTACCAGAGAATAGAAAATCAATACTGGAATAACATACCATATACCGGAGATAATGTATATTAAAACACCCAGCACTGCATAATCGATGCTTCTTAGTGTAAGTCCGTATATTGTGGCACCCGTCAAAGATTTTTTTTTCAGCGTAAGGACCTGCATACCTAAACGATGTAATTTGAACTAACATCACTAACGTTACAACAAAGAAAATTGTCAAATTAGGAATCCTTTTTCACTCAACGACGGAACAATTGAGGTATTAAAGAGACCAGAAGCTAGGTATAACATAAAAATTGAAAAATATAGAATCGGAACATGTCTGGTAAGATCGAATTTTAGACTTCTAAAAACTCTCTTGAAATCAGATAATCTAGGAGAGTGGTTAGAGTAAACTTGACTAAATCGGGCTCTTGTTGACTACAATCTTTTCCGCAATGGCGGCATCTTGAATGAAATCGACAACCTGAGGGTATTTCAATAGCTGATGGAACTTCACCCATTAATTCTGTTTCGACACGTTTCCCATGCCTATGAATCCGAAAAGTTTTTGCTACCCTAATCCGAGTTTCACTGAATAAGTGGTTTTTTTGGTTTGCTTGGCGAAAGAGTTTTTGCTATTTGCTTTAGTTGATACTCATTAAGTAGAATTTCCGAGTTTTTGGAGCCAATTGTTGTGTTTTGAAGCATTTCGTAGAATCGGTTTCGCTCGATTAGGTAGGTCTTTCGTGTTTCGTAAGCAAAATGCATGTCGCCTTCATCTGTTTCTACTTTGGTTTTGTCAAATATTTTGGCGAATTCGACTGGTATTTTTCTTTGTCTTTTCTGCAGATTGGCTACGAATACTAAATCGCCCAGTTTAATTAGTTTAAATGGGCCTGGGCTAAGGTCTGCCATTACTGTGAGGTTTGTTGACCAATTTGTTTCTTTCATAATTTTACGTTCAACTTTTTTTGAAATCTGCTCGGGTTTAGCGAAGTACCATGTACTGGCATAATCGTCAGTCCATTGTTTAATTTTGGTGTGGGCATTTGTTTTCCTTGAAGTTTTCGTAGTCGTCTTCTTTTTCGAAATGTTCCATATGTTTTTGTAATTTTTTAGTTCTTTTGTTTGCTTAGCGTTTTGCCAAAGAATTGTAAAGAACCTTTTTACCTCGTCAACTTGAGAGCCATCAAGCAGTACTCCTGATTCAATGTTACTTTCGAAATCACCTTTAGCTAGTTTTGCAGATGTGATCAAAGCAGATTTATCAAAAATGTAAATTTGTGAATGGAAATTGTCATAAGACTTGACAATGCAGTTCTTAAAATGTTCCGATAAAAACTGTATTTCGTAGGGATTTGTTTCGCCATTTTTCACTGCATCTTCATTAACTCTGAAAATGAAGCGAATATCTGATGGGGGATTCTTTAGGATCTCCTGAGAAAAAACTTCGTGTGAATCCAATCCAATTTTGGGAGAACATACCCATAAAACGTCTTTTGTCTCTAAAGACATTTGTTGAATCGTTTCATAGAGTTCACTGCAAGAAAGAAACCGGGCCATAACGCTAACTACTATTGTTTTGAATAAAACATTTTCTCACAATTAATGAAAAAAATCTTGATTTTAGTGGCCATTGTAGTTGTTGTATTTGTCTATGTGTTAGAATTCGATCAATACAAGAAATCACTCACCTGATAAAAAGGTGACTAAGTTTTGTTCCTATTTTTTAGAAATCTCTGAGATTCCCTTCTTAGAGAAGTTCTTGAACTGTTGAGCTGTCGTTTAACGAAGGAGATGACTTGTTCTTTAGCTTCGATTTTCTCAAAGAACTTATCGAAGGATTTAATGACCTGTTCTATTATTACTCGTCTGCATTCTTCAGTCAAGTGAGGTGACAAAGCAATTTTTTCAACTTTTAGCAATTCGTCGGTGATTTTTGGGGAGAGGTAGGGCTTTGCTAATGCGATTTCTGCCGAATTGCGCACAACGTTAGCCACGGTAACCATATATTCATTGTTTAGAAGAGTATAGTACTCGTTAAATATCGCATCAAATTTTCGGTCATTGTCAACTTTTGTGAGATTTGCGATTATCGCTAGGGCGTTCCAAGTTAAAATTCTGTATTTGCTCCGTAAGAGGTCAATGAAGACTTGCATATGTGGATACAGTTCTTCTGGGTGCTTCTCGCTCAAGTCCAATAATGCCTTGGCACATCCATACCTTACTGCCGCTTTTGGTGAATAAATTCCATGTAAAACTTCGTTAAGCAAAACAGTGTTTTGCTCAATTTTTTGAAAAAGTTCTTCTTCTGTAATTGTTTTGTTCTCGAGTGCATGCAATAGGTTTGTTTTCATTCTAACTATGCCTTCTAAATAGTAATTATATCGAGACTGTTTTTATTATTTCGTGCAAATATGTTTAGTGTGGCTTTGTTAGTTAGTAGTTAGGATTTACCATTCGTCGCGCATGCCGATTGATTCTTTTGCCGCATCTTTTTGTAATTCTTGATAAAAGTCTCTTTGTGAGTCTAAAACTATTTCTAAATCTGTGCCCGCGAAACTTGTAACTGTTGGGACTTTTATTAATCTGTCTTCCTTTCTTACTGGAGAATAATCAATTTTTATTTCTTCAGAAACATAAGAAAGTTTGTTTCCGTCCGTCCATAGTTCATACATTTCGACTTTTATATTGTATGATCCAGGGGGTATTCCTTTCATATCCAGCACGGGAGTTAACTCGAATTCGTCTTGCGCCAAAGGTCCCTGGGGAATTCTGATTAGAACAGAGTTTACTTGTTGATTATCAAACGACAGATCCATATTCACTTTTGGAAAAGCAGTTTTTGAGGGAGATAGCTTGAACACAATTTTTAGGGCTAATTCATCTTCTTTTGTGATTGCTCCGATTTCGTTTATGGTTATCTGTTTTTGTTGAATTTGTTTAGGCGTTTTATTGGTTCCTTTTGTAGGAGTATTTGGCAGGTCATCTAGCCTTAGTTGTTTTTGTGTTTTGAGATTTCTTGTTGTGTTATTTGTTTCGGTCATTATGGTTTACTGCTATCGAAGTTTACCTTATTTGTTTTGTGAGGAGCCCGGCTTTGGGACAAAAGTAGCTTCAGCTATTCTTCGTTTTACCCTTTGAACGATTGCTTAGTTAGAGAAGATATGCTTTTTGTAATCTAGAGTCGCATGAGAGGAGACTATGACAAGCCTATAACTAGCCCCTGTTTATGCTTCAAGTATGAAGCTGACGGTTAAAAGCACCAAAGAGCTACTGCAAGTGCTTGACGAAACCAAAGAAGCCCTCTTCAAAGACAGAAAATGCGTCTACCCCTACACGGAATGGGAACATAAACGAGCCCAAGTCAAAGAGAGACTACATCGCCTCCCAGAATACGTCCACCAAAACCTTTCTGAGAGCGGTTTTTCAGCTGACAAAGGAAGGTTCGGCAGCCTAGTTAAGCAGAGACGAGAAGACCGGCAACAAACTGCGCTCTTCTCAAACGCACTCTTCCACAACATCTACACCATAAGAATTAACCCAAAATAGTTTTGTCCCAATGCCGAGGAGCCCAGAATGTATATATTTGGCGTTTTTGCCTCGTTTATGTCTGAGCCATTACCTTCTTTTGGAGAAACATTATGAAGAATAAGAAACTGGTCTTTTTTGCGCTTGTCTTCTCATTCGTATTTTTGTTGACTGGATCTGCAGCGGATGTTCAAGTAATTGATTCTGGAGTTGCTTTTGTAGAGATTGGTCTTCCAGTGGGTGCACAGTGGGGAGTAACATGCAATGGTACTTTTTATCAGTCGACAACGTCTGTAATTTCAATTTCGCTTCCACCAGGCACTTACAACTATTCGGTGCCTGCCATCTCGGGTTATGATGCGTCTCCAGCATCAGGAAATGTAAGTGCAATACTTGACCCTATCAAGCTTACTTCAATAACTTTTTCACCCTCAGAGACAGTTTTTTCCGGGATTGCTTTTGCTGAAACTGGTCTTCCCCCAGGCACATTATGGGAGGTTATATGTAACGGGACGCTATATGAGTCAACGACTCCCTACATCACAGTTACCCTTCCAGTGGGCACATATCCATATTCGATTCTAGAAAATCCAGGTTTTGAAGTTTCTCTTGAATTTGGATACATAACTTTAACCCCTGATCTATTCAGGTCGACTACAGTAATTTTTAAGCTTGCAACACCAATCAGCTCAGGAGTTGCTTTTCACGAAGTCGGTCTTCCTGCCGGCACAGTGTGGTCAGTTACTTGCAACGGGACATTACACTCGTCGATAACGCCTGACATTTCAATTTCGCTTCCTCCGGGAGATTGCGACTTTTCAGTGACTCCCATTTCAGACTATGACTCTTCTCCGCAGTCTGGAAAGGTTACAGCAGCACTTGACCCCATCATACTAACAACAATTACGTTTTCTGCTTCTATACCTGAGTTTAGTGTTGGCTCTGTATGGTTTGTTTCGCTTATCTTGATTTTGATATTTGTAACACTGCTAGTGATGAAAACTGAAAAGCAATTAAGAAACTAGAGTAAAGATTGATGTTTCTCTGAGAGTTGAACAAAGTTATTTTTTGTTTTTGAAGGTAAGTTCGCCGTTTTTTTCGTCGACTATGATTTCTGTGTTTTTGTCGACTTTTTCTTCGAGGATCATTTTTGACAATTCGTTTAGTAGGTTTTTTTGGATGATGCGTTTTATTGGTCTGGCGCCGAATTGTGGGTCGAAGCTGATTGTGGCGACGAAGTCGATGGCTCTTTTTGTGATTGTTAGTTTGATGCTGCTTTTTTCGAGCATTTTTTTGATGATTTCTAGTTGAAGTTCTACTACTTTGCGTACTTCGTCGCGTGTTAATGATTGGAACATAATTATTTCGTCGATACGGTTTAGGAATTCTGGTTTTATACTTCTTTTCAGTAGGTCGAAGACTTGTTTTCGTGTTTGGTTTATTATTTCTTCGCGGTTTTCTTCAGTCATTTTTTCTAGGTTTTCTTGGATTATGTGTGAGCCGATGTTTGAGGTCATTATGATTATGGTGTTTTTGAAGTCTACTGTTCTGCCTTTGTTGTCTGTTAATCTGCCGTCGTCGAGCACTTGGAGCAGTATGTTGAATACGTCTGGATGCGCTTTTTCGATTTCGTCGAGAAGAACCACTGAGTAAGGTTTTCTTCTGACTGCTTCAGTTAGTTGACCGCTTTCTTCGTAGCCTACATATCCTGGAGGTGCGCCTATAAGTCTTGAAATGGTATGGCGTTCCTGGTATTCCGACATGTCAATTCTGACCATGCTGTTTTCGTTGTTGAATAGAAATTCGGCCAGTGCCTTTGCTAATTCGGTTTTTCCGACCCCCGTAGTCCCTAAAAATATGAATGATCCAATTGGTCGCTTGGGATCTTGTAAGCCTGCTCGGTTTCTTCTAATCGCGTCCGAAACTGCGTTAACTGCTTCATCCTGTCCTATAACACGCATATGAAGTTCGGCTTCTAAATTGAGCAGTTTTTGTTTTTCACTTTGAAGCATTCGGGATACTGGGATGCCTGTCCAGTGGGAAACTACTTCGGCGATTTCTTCAGCATCGACTTCTTCATTTACCATAGCTGATTCTTTTTGTAATTCCGAGAGTTTTTTCTTTAGGGTTTCAATTGTTTTTTCTGCTTCTGGAATTCTGCCATAACGAATTTCTGCAACCTTTCCAAGTTCGCCGTTTCGGTTTGCGCTCTCATCTTCAAACTTCAGTTGTTCGATTTCGTTCTTCTTGTTTTGAATTTGTTCAACTATGTCTTTTTCGTGCTGCCATTTAGCTTTTAGTTGGTTGCGTTCTTCAGTCAGGTTTGCGATTTCCTCGTTGAGTGATTTAAGTTTCGCTTGATCTTTTTCGCGTTTAATAGCTTCTCGCTCGATTTCTAATTGTCGAATTTTTCGGTCCTTTACTTCTAGTTCTTCAGGTTCAGAGTTTATTTCAAGTCGAAGTTTTGAGGCAGCCTCATCAATTAGGTCAATTGCTTTGTCTGGAAGGAAACGGTCGGAAATGTATCTCTGCGAAAGTTCTACAGCTGCAATTATTGCTTCATCTTTGATTCTGACATGATGATACGTTTCATAGCGTTCTTTTAGACCTCGGAGAATTGAGATCGCATCTAATGTATCTGGTTCATTGACCATGACTGGTTGGAAGCGTCTTTCGAGGGCTTTGTCTTTTTCAAAATACTTCTGATATTCGTTTAATGTGGTAGCGCCGATGGCGCGTAGTTCTCCCCTCGCGAGTGCAGGTTTTAGGATGTTTGCTGCATCCATTGCACCTTCGCCACCGCCTGCTCCTACTAATGTGTGGATTTCGTCTATGAATAGAACTATTTCGCCTTCAGCTGCAACGACTTCTTTGACAACACTTTTGAGTCGTTCTTCAAATTCACCTTTGTATTTTGCTCCAGCGATGAGGGCACTCATGTCCAGTGAGTAGATTTGTTTTGATTTCAGGTTCTCTGGGACATCGCCATCGATTATTCGATGTGCTAATCCCTCTGCAATGGCGGTTTTGCCAACGCCGGGTTCTCCGATTAGGATAGGATTGTTTTTTGTTCTACGCGACAGGATCTGGAGGACTCTTCGGATTTCTTCGTCGCGTCCAATAACCGGGTCAAGTTTTCCTTTTCTAGCCATATCATTTAGGTTGACGGCATATTTGCTCAGGGAATTGTAAGTTTCTTCTGCTGTTTGAGAATTAACTGTTGATCCTTTTCTGAGTTGTTTGATTGCTGTTTTTAAGTCTTTTTCGGTGACTCCGCTATTTTGGAGCAGTTTTGAAGTTGAGTCATTTAGCGCTAGGATTCCTGGAAGTAGATGTTCAATTGAGATGAATTGATCTTTGGATTCTGAAGCTACTTCTGAAGCTTTTTGGAGGGCTCGATTAGAATTTGATGAGAGATATTGTTGTCCGCCACTGACTTTAGGTAAGCAGTCAATTAGCTTATCGAGTTCCTTTGAAAAGACATCAAAGTTTACATTTAATTTTTTCATTAGATATGGAACAACATTTTCATCAACCATCAATATGCCCTTCAAAATATGTGAGGGTTCAATTGATTGGTTCTGTTTTGCCGCAGCAATTTCCGTGGCTTTTTGAATGGCTTCTTGAGATTTAATCGTAAAATTGTTCAAGTCCATTTTTGAATTCCACCTTTACTGATTCTTCAAACATAATTATAGGTTTTATTCTAAAAGAAAAAAATATTTTTCACGCTAATTGTGAAATCAGCTCTTTAGGTCAAGAATGTTGTTTCCATTTTTCCCAAGCCTTACTAATTGATGCTTTGATCTCTTCGACTCCTTGATCAGTTGCGTTCTATGAACCAGTTAAATCTGTTATTTTTATGCCTTTTCCTTTCAATCTATTAGATGTTTCATTGCTTCTTTTTGCTGAAAAATTGATAAGTTTTCTTTTGGATGTCATTCGAAAAACAACTTTAGAAAGTCTACTTTGCCTAAGTGTTTTTGATCATTGGAGTAAACTTCTGAAACGCCTGTTCGCATCATTAAGGCAAGGTTCACGCCGTCATTGAAGTCTAGGTTTTCCGCAGACATGTTGTTTGCGCCTATTAGTAAGTCATCTTTGTCAAAGTCAATGACGTCGAGAGTTCTGTAAGACATTATTTTCTCAAGTGTAGGTTTGATGCTTCCTTGCTGACCCATAGCTTCTAGCACCCAAGCTATTTCACATAGCACTAACATAGAGGTAACGGTTGGCTCGCCTTTTTCAACACGTTCAAGAATATTTTTAGCCGTTTTTCCAAATACTGGGTGTGCTGTGAGAGCATAGACAAAAACATTTGTGTCTATGAATCGAGTCACTGAAAATCCTCAATAATCTTTTTTCGTATGTATTCCCGTCCGAAAAGTTTTGGATCGTCAATGGGTTTTTCTAACTTCACGGAGCCGTATAGCGCTTCGGTTGGCTTCTCATGAGTTTTTACAGGTACAAGACAGATGCGTCCCATGTATTCTGTGATAATAAGCCTAATACCTTCATTCATGCCATATTTTTGTCGAAGCTGTTTTGGCAGCACAATGCGCCCATACTTACCGACTTCAACCGACAATTTCAATCACCGACAATAAATCAGCAAAATGGCAAATATATATTTTTTGCCAAATAACATATTTTATGGCAAACTGAATGCTCAGTCTTGCAAAATCTTATATATTTCCCACTAAAATAGCAGTCGTTGGGAGAGTCTTTTGATTGAGAAAGCGAAGACAGCTTCAATTCTTGATATCGCTTCTACTGTTTTGTATGGCAGCTGCTTTATTTTTGAATTATGATGTGGCTAAAGGCCAGACTTCTATCACCATTTTAGCTAGCGGAGCTATTAGTCCTCAAAATTCGCCAGTTACAACTTTAAATAATGTGACATACACGCTCACCGCAGACATCTCGGATAACATAGTTATTCAAAGGAGCAATGCGGTTATTGATGGAAATGGATTCACACTTCACGGTCCGAATCCGACAACTTCATATGGAATCACTTTGGATACCGTTCGTAATGTGACGATTATAAATATGAATGTAATTGGCTATTCTCTCGGGGTTTACGCTGTTAAATCTAATCAGTCAATTATCACCAGAAGCTCCATTGTTTCGACAAATGGAGTGGGTATTTTCCTCTGGAGTTCAAACAACAATAAAGTGAGCGGAAACAGCTTGACTAATGGTGCAAGCAACGGTCTGTATGTTTACTCCTCTTCAAACAACACAATAATTGGCAACAACGTAACCTCAAACAACGCCATAGGCATAGAATTAGACCGCTCCTCCACAAACAACATCATAACACAAAATTATGTTGCAAACAACAAAGATGGTGGAGTTGGAATGTATTATGGCTCAACAAACACCACAATCTTAGGAAATTATGTGACACTGAACAATGGCACTGGCATCCTTACTACTTACTCTTCTACGGGTTGCACAATAAGTAACAATACCATTGCTTACAATCGATGGACAGGCATTGGCACGCCAGGTTACGGTATTGACGCTTTGGATCAGTACACTACGATAACTGGCAACAATATAACGGGGAATGTTGCTTCAGGAATTAGAGTGGGTGCAAGTAACATTAGCGTCATCGGAAACTCACTATTGAACAATGATATTGGGGTAGCGGTCGTTGGTGTTTATTCGCCGAATCAAAACGAAAACATAACCGGAAATACCATTACTTCAAACATCAATTACGGAATCTACATTTCTGGCTACCAAACAGGAATCACAATAAACCAAAATTTAATTTCAAATTGTAGCAACGGCATCTGGCTAGATCCATATACAAACACTAACACTATAATTGGAAACGTAATGTCCTTTAACAACGCGTACGGACTTGTTTTGTCATCAGCGTCAGGAAATACTGTCTATCACAATAGTTTTATGAACAATACTGTGCAGGCTGCAACAAACGTGGCAAACACTTGGGACAACGGTTATCCTTCAGGTGGCAACTACTGGAGCGACTGCAACTGTAATGACACCTTAAGTGGACCGGCTCAAAATGCACCTGGAGCAGACGGCATCGGAGACACACCCTACCTGGTTGATGCCTCAGGACTCAACAAGGACCGATACCCGCTTCTGACGGTATCATTCAATCAGTCAGGGGTTGCCTCAGATTTCACCGGTCCCGTTCTTAACGTAGACCAGAATCCACTCAACGTAACGCAAATACCCAAGTATTTCTCTTGGACTCCCTTGTCAGTTCACTCTTACAGCTTCCAATCCCCGTTGGTGGTTCAACAAAACGTTAAGCGTTATGTTTGGATGAATTGCACAGGACTTTCCAACACACAAAATCTGAGCTCATTAACTGTACCTAATTACGGATCAATAAAAGGTAACTATATAGCGCAATACTTTATCACAATTGCTGCAACGCCTGCTGGTGCCACTGGAGGAACTTTTCAATTAACTTACACTCAATTGGGCTTTGTTAACTCGGCAGAAGTTGAAGTAACGCCTTGGTCAGGATGGGTTGATGCAGGAACAATTGTCACTTTAGCTAATCCGCAGCAGTTGGTTCCAAATGTTTCCGGAACAAATGGATGGCGCTACAATTTTAGCTCATATAGTCCATCTCAGTCTGTGACAACAGATTCTGCAAAGACCATTAACTTGAATTATGTTGCTCAATGTCAAGTAACTTTCGTAGCAACTCCCGCAGGTACCGGATCCACCAGCCCTGTAGGAACCGATGTTTGGTTTGATGGGGGTTCACTATCCATAACAGCAATGCCCGCCCAAGGGTACCAGTTTTCTCAATGGACAAAAAGTACGGACTCAATAAGCCTACTTAACGCAAATTCACAATCAACAACCGCAACCATAAATGGACCAGGAAGCATTACTGCCACCTTCGTCACCATACCAGCTGCCACTCCAACTCCTAGTCCAAACCCTACACCTGCGCCTACTCCTGCTAAAACTCCGAACCCAACGCTACATGCAACTCCTACGTCTACTGTAACATCATATCCTACACCTACAGTTCCAGAGTTTCCATTGGTCACCTTTGCTCTTATCGCGCTTTTGGGAGTCTCCACAGCGATATTTTTCGCCTTCAAAAATCCAAAAGAAGAGAGCAAGAAGAAAGTTAGAAACTATTGAAGCTAAAAAGTTCTTCTATTTGTTTCTTCTTTTTGGGTTTCGACTGTTCTGCAGGATAACCAAAAGTTAATAGAGCCACAACCTTCCATTTGTCAGGTACTTTTAGCAGTTTTTTCACTTTTTCTTCATTGAAATCGCCTATCCAACATGAACCAATTCCAATAGCCCAGGCGGCAATTACCATGTTTTGCATAGCAATTGTAGTATCAACGACAGCCCACTTACCAGTCAAAAGCGTTTTTTCATCTGCACATCCAACAATAACAGCGGGCGCATTTTTAATATGACGGTTAAACAAACCGTTGGACATTTCTTTCTTTTTTTCCATATCTTTTACAACAACGAAATGAAAGGGTTGTCTATTAACTGCAGAGAGCCTCAAGAGTTTGCTCCAAAATTTCTTCAGGGATTTCTTTAGCTTCATAGCTTCTAATGCTTCTTCGGCTTAAAATTATATCAAAAAAGGACATGAATTCTACCACTCTAAACGAGCTTGCAAAGCTTTTTATTTTAAACTCTTAAAAATATTTGCAAAATAAAAGCGCTTCAATAGAAATAAGTTTTGTCTTGAACAAATTCTTGTATCAATTCGATAACTATGGTATTTGAACCCACCGCAATTGAAGATTTCAGCCCATTTCCTTTGGATAATAACGCAACTTGTTTTTTGCCATGGAATGCGTTTTCAACAATTTGATATGAGATTAATGATTGTGGCATCGTTTAAACTATAGATTTGAGAAAATCCCTATGAAAATAGGTATGTCTGTTCCTGCGTGTATCAAGATTGGTCCAATTATGCTCTTCGTTTTTAGCATAACATAACCTAAAACGGAACCAAGCACAAAAGTAGTTACAACAAGCACTGAAATATAAGGCGTATATTGCTTCAATCCAATTCCGGCAACAGAGTGGCTTAGAGAAAAAATTAGAGCCTGCAAAAAGACGGCGGACCCAGTGCCCAATAGACTACGAAATCTACTTAAAAAAAGCCCTCTGTACAACAATTCCTCCCTTAAACCATTGGCCAAAACAATTGGCAATATCCAAGGTAACCAAGAAACAACTTTAGCCGCCGTTATATTTTGACCCATAAACAAGTAATTAGCGCCTGGAATAGATAACGCAAAAAATATGAAAAATCCGACCAACCCAACAAATAGCCCCAATTTTAGTTTTCCTTTTGCGAGAAAGATCGAGGGCGAACTACTGCCAGAACCTCGAGTCAGAACAACAATCGAGACAACCACTAATGCTGTACTTGAAAGCATAGCCAAGAGTAATCCGTCCATTGTAGAAGATTGGAAACCGAACCAACCGCTAATTGCTTGCAAATTTAGGGCAGAAGAAGCAATGAAAAAAGCCACCAGCACTTGCCAATACTTCTTGAAATGCTCATTTCTATAAAACAGAACAGCCAGAGTTAAGAAAAATATTGAGAGAATTATTCCATAAATTTGCCATAAACTATTTGGAATTAATGAGAAAGGAAACAATAGTAAACCGGAAAGAGCTGGAAGGCTGAGACCGAAAATTAAGAAAATTACTAACAAAACGAAGCGGTATTTTGAAACTAATGTGTCAGTTATTTTTTTCGCCAGCCTTCTTCATCAAAATTTTCGGAATATTCTTAGCGCATAAAAAGATGGAGAATTAGCGATAGGGAGTTATGAAAGCGCGGACTAGAGCTTCGTCTTTTTTGTGTTCAATTTCAATCTGATTTGAAACACTTTCTTTATAGTTCTCCCTTTGAATGTTGTTAGCTGCAAATGCTCTTTGATTTAGGATGTAAATTTCGTTTTTCTTTACAGAAACATCAACTAAATTTGCTGAGTTATGAAAGTGTTTGTTTATTTGAGATATAATTTGAGTTCTTCTGAATGGCTTTAACATTATTTCACTACCATACTTCACATCTTATTATTAAGATAAGCATTTTAATGCTATGATTAATCTTGCTTATAAATATTTTCATCTTAGCACAACAATGCTTTTATATATAGCCAATCTTTGATATTAGCAATGCAATAATCATAGAGTCGACCATAGCCATGAGAGCCTTTAAAACTATCAGTAACCCCGAAGCTTTCAAGCTCCTTGGCGACGAGTCAAGAAGAAAAATTCTGTTCTTTCTAAGGGCAAAAGAAATGACTGTCAGCCAGATAGCTCAAGAACTAAACCTCACTCCCCAAACGGTCTATTTCCATATAAAAAAGCTGCTTGAGGGAGGAATGGTTGAAGTTGCTCGAGAAGTTCGAGTAGACCACCTGATTGAAAGCTACTATCAGGCAACTGCAGAAGTCTTCCATTTCACAGTTGGAAAAACTTCACAAAGCAAAGAAACCCTTACTGAACAGATAGAAGCAACTTTAAGCGCGTTAAAAAGAGTCGGATTCAAAATTGAATGTGACAAGAAAATAGTTGATCAGTTAGCTGAATTGCAGCTTCAAATACAAGATTGCTGCAGATCAAAAGAATTAGAAGAGAAGGTTGCTGGCATGGAAGACGTTGACTTCTTTACAAAGCAGGATGTTCAAGAATATGCAGGTTTGCTTTCTATGACTAGTCAGGAAATTGCTCAAGAAGATGAGATTAAGAAGAAATTCAGAAACTTACTAAGGTCTACATTAAGGAAGTAGTTCCACAAGGCGCTAACAGAGACTCGTTCGTTTTCTAAAATGAAGTCTTTGATCACTAAACCAACCATAAACGAGTTGGGACCTGTTTCATTGGCCGCGAAATTGATTATTATAATTGGCGCCAGTTTGACTGGTTTTGCAAATGATAAGAAACATTTAATGAAAATTTCATTCAAGTTCGTACGGTAATTTTGCGTTCAGTAATCGTCTCTCAGTCAATAAGCCAACCATGCTTTCGCCTTTGAGAACTATTAGTCTTCTTACGCGATTGTGTTGCATAATTTTAAGCGCCTCGTCAATAGTTCTATCATAAGATATTGTTATCAACGGTGACGTCATTATTTCTTGGGCAACTATCTCTTGCGCGTCTTTTTCTGCGTGGATTACTCTTCGAATAAGATCTCTCTCCGTTACTATGCCCAGGGGTTCGGTATCGCGCATAACGATAACAGCGCCTACATTAAATTTTACCATAAGTGAAGCTATTTCAGAAACGTGATCTGAAGGATTAACAGTTGGAACATCCATTCGAGCTATTGAACCAACAGTTACTTTTTTTAAAACAGACGGCTTTTCTGATTTGTCTTTCCTGATTTTCACTGTTTTAGCCTCAGATATACTCTCTAATTTGACTTAATTAACTTACGATTGCATATTTGGCATTTCGCAAACTCAAAGTGGGTTTTACAAGATCTTTAAACGCGGTAAAATGAGATCATTGAATAAAATGCAGTTGAACAGGCATAGCTAGCAATCTTAAGATGAAAGGAATACCACCATCGAAGAGTGAGGTTGCCATAAAAGACAGCATCATAAAATTAAACTACATCTTCACCATCTCAGATGAAATGGTCTCTAAAGTTATCTTTTAATTTAAGCAACGAAAAGAAGCGACCTCATATTCGATGAACTATCCACGAAACTTAAAGGCTTAGAGTGTAACGTCACTTCTATCTTAATTTCATGGAAGAATCCCAGAAATTTTAATTAACGACAACTTTCGTTAGCAATAAAAGATGAAGATATGAGCTCTAACAAGAAATTCCATTGCCAGAATTGCGGTCGCGAAATCTCCAAACAAGACTATGAAAACTGTGACAAAATGTGTTTGGAATGCTGGGATGACGAATAGCTGAATAATCCAGCGGCATAGGCAAGTTTTTATTCAGTTTGTCTTTCCGATTTCTTTTTCCATTTCTTTGGCTAATATTTTCCAAACTGCCGCATCTTGATTCATTTGTTCTGTTTCCCTTGTTTCTATTTCTTTCTTCCCAAGTTTTGGTTTTTTGTACTCCATTTGTAGTCCGATGTAATTGAGTTTGGAGTGACCTTCTTTTTCTGGTTTGATTTCGTAAAGGAATTGGGAATATTTGTTTGGACCTGACAGGTGAGTGTTCGTCCATGATAGTTTGTCAGGGTAGAGTTGGATGAGTTTGTTCTTCTTTACGGTTTTTTTCTTGTTGTAGAATGTGTCTGTGAGAATTATGGTGCCTTCAGTTAGGTTAGTTATGTCTCTTTTTCCTTTTTGATGCATGAGTGTAAGGTCGTTTGAGTCATAGTTTGTGCACCACTTGTAAGCTTCAAGTGGGGGTAAAGCAAAAATTTGGCTAAAATGATATCGAAGGGAATAAACCATCGTGCCTTCCTTGCCTGAAGCCCTTAAGTTAATCTAATATATTATTTTTGGGGACTACTACGCCTTCTTCTTTTCTTCTTCTTATCTTCTCAGCCTCAAGGCTATGCCATTCTTGAAAAACAAAAAAGGGGGAAAGATGATTTTTGTACGTTTTTATGGTCGCTTTCTTAGCATCATTGCCAGCATAGCGCCGACTATAGCTATTGCAATTATTATGGCGATTACTCCAATGGCCATGTATGTCATTAGGTTTGTTGTAGTTGCTAGATCTGCTTGAGGTGTTGAAGTTGGCGGGGCTGTGGCTGCTGCCGCGGTTGCTGTGAAGTATGTTTCAGCGGAAGATCCGAAGTATGAATTTGAACCTGCAAATGAGGCGATGACAGTGTATTGGCCTGGGATGTCAGGCGTCCAAGTTAGACCAAACGTTCCCTGCGAATCACTGTTGACGGTGCCGATGTTTCTGTAGTTGCCGTTAGAGTCGATAACGTCGATTGAAATTGGAACTCCAGTTACGTTTGTTGGACGTGGAAACTGCTGGTATACAAATCCCATCCAACTACTCATGCTTGCATCAGATACTGCTGGAACACCATTTGGAAAACGCAATGCTAAAGCGGTACTTGTCGTGCCTGGAGAAACATCCATAACTGTGCCCTGAATCACTAAACTGCCTCCAACATTAACACCAGTCATCGGTGCCTGTACCTTTATGGAACTTGGCCCTTTGCCGATTGCGTAAATCTGTTGGTCGTAGGTGTTCATAGTTGTTATAATGCTATCTCCAATTATTGGATAGCCTCCCCAGTGTGTTCCTCGGAATAGACCGTCCTCTCTCCAGATTAGAGATCCTGTTGTTGCGTTGAGGCATATCATTGGTGCTCCTGGTGGCAGCGCTTGCTCGTAACCTGAGTGTTCAGCAGAAGTAAAGTAGATCATACCATTTGCGCTAAACATTGGATAAAGTGGCCATTCGGCCCAAGTTGCACCTTCAGCGTATGGGTTGGAGACAGTGTACGACCATAGGAGATTGCCACTTGTCATATCGTAGCAGTACAGTACTCCAGAGTAGCTTCCTTGATAGAATCTACCATTATAGATCGATTGTATACTTCGACTCGAAGTAGAACCTAGCCCTATCGTTGCATAATCCAAATAAGTACTCTCTGGTTGAGTTGCCCATAGATACTGACCTGATTCGGTGCTAAAGGCATAATCTTGTATAGTTTCTTTTATGCCTAATATGAGAGCGCCATTCTTAGAGTAATCACTTGTAGCGCACCAGCCAATCGTTACGTTCCCTGAAGCCCAGTACGCAGGTGGAACCCATACATTGTTAAAAAGCAACTGTCCTTCAGTCCCTGGTTCTATACTTATGGCCCATAAGTTAACTGCGGTAGTGTTGTAGGTTCCGCCGATTATTCTGTCGTCAAGAACTGATATTACACTTCCTTGCAAACCTTTCGGTATTGTTACATTCCACATGTACCCATTTAGCCCTAAAGGTGTTAGGTAGTAGGGACTTGGTTGTGCGTTAAGAGTTGTTCCTGTTAGACCTGTCGCGTTAAGCATCTTTCCTTGAGGTTCCCACTGGTAAAAGCCCATAGACCCGATTTCTGTGCTTGCGAAAAGCGCAGGTATATTGGTTGAGTTCCACATAGTCATCCAGCCATTTGCCTGATTTAGCGTGTAGATTAGCATTTCACCGTTTTCACCAATTTTTGTGCTGCCTCCAGGAAGACCGTATAAAGCATACAAAAAGCCGCCAGTTATCGGGTCAAATGCACACCAAATAGTGCCCGCAGTTGCAGGAAGACCCAAAATAGTCCGCGTACCCGCGTTTCCTGTTGCCCACAAGTAGGCATAAGATCCCAATAGATCTATTGAGTTCCAACTAAATATTTGTCCGCGGGATAAAGTTAGGTTATTAAGCAATGTTTGGGTCCACAGAGTTTGACCAGTATGTAGGTCAACGCAATGATATTGTCGGTTCAACGCTACGCTTGATGTGTCAGGGTAGTAGAGATTTCCGAGCATAATGAGACTCCCTAAAAATTTGCCTTCGTATGCATCTCCAAGTGACATTCGGGCATTAGCAATATTTGACCATGGGCTCAATGATCCGCCAACAAGACCTGCCGGCTGGTAAAGTGAGTTCGTCCATAATATATGAGGAGACTGTGGCGCATAGTCGTTACCGATGGCGATTCGGTTGTATGTTGGAGCTAAGTTAGTAGCTGTTAACCAGTTTCCTCCAATTGATGCCCAAGATAGAAATTGATCATTTATCGGACGTGTCCAGTAGTCGGATGGAAGCGGCAAAAATGGATAAGACTGAATTGGCTCCGTTTGCACAACAAACGTAACAATTGGGCTGTCACTGGCTAACATTACCGTACCTGTTGGAATAGACCCAGTAGCAGCTGGGTTAGTTTGTTGAGGAAAATGCGATTGTAACGTGTAGTTGCCGACTATGGCAGGCGTATAATAACACCATCTTCCGCCAGTCGAGTCGGTTGTGAACGGGCCTAGTGTTGATTTCACACCATTAGGATCTGTGACCGTCACAGTAATGCCAGTCCAACTATACAACGTGGATGCCAACTGGTCGGTAATTCCAAACCTAATTAGAGTTTGTTGACCAACACCGTTTGGATTAGGCGTAGCACCAACGAAGGCATAGGTCGATTTCGTTCCAGCGCCTTTAGCAGCAGGTAAAGCAACAATAGAAATAGTCATAGGAATCATTAGAATCAAAGTAATCATAATAGTCATAGTTTTATTTTTTAGAGCTTTCATTTTTCTTTTTCTTCCTTTCAATTTTATTTTTCTATTGAACAAAAAGCGTAAACCGTATTCCGTAGAAGTTAAAGCAATCGAAGAATTTTTTGGGATGAAGTAGTTTTTACTTAATTATGACTTGTTTATACTTCTTGTCCAATAACTTCTTTCACACCACTTTTGCTTATAATGTTTACTAATGATCAAGGCTTTCGCTACCCCAAAAATTAAGCAGGACGGTTTGTCTTGAAAACGATTTAAAATCGGTGCAAGTGGCATGGACCGTTCTTATATAATAGTCGCGAAAGTTTAAGAGTATGACACGTGTCATATACCTTTTGTATCGAATCATTTAGGAGAGAACTAAATGAAAAAGAGACTTCTTGAAATCTGTCTTTTTCTAACACTATTCGGATTGATGCTATTGACTCCAATAGTGAGAGTCTCAGCCAGCAGCATAAAAACGAATTTACAGTTAACAAACCTTGTAGGCATCAATATTAACTATACTTACGATCAGCTTTTAGCAATGCCTCAAACTACTATAAGCGCTACTCTTTCTTGTTACGGCAATTTATTGGTCACCGGCGATTGGGGTGGAGTAAGCCTTGGCTATTTGCTTCAACAAGTAGGAGTGGATCCAGCAGTAGCTTCCATCAATTTCCATGCCACTGACGGTTATACAGTCATTATCCCATTATCGGAGGCCACGGCGTGGGATACAATAATTGCTTATGAATTGAATGGCTCACCCTTGCCAGAAGTACTCCGTTTGGTGGTTCCAGAAGAAAATGGCAACATTTGGATAAGCTCCATTGTCAACATAACCATGAGTGCAAGCGACGTTGCCAATAGCCAATCGGGTATCAGCACATCACCGAGGGGATTGCAGGCACCAACTTCCCAGGTTGGACAATCTTCAATGCTGCAAGTAGAGCCCTTTCAAACACAATCTGCAGCCCCAAAAAACGTGACAACTACTGACCCTACTGCACCTCCAGCAAATACTACTCCAATCGAGCAGAAAGGAAATATTCAGCAGAAATCTGTTCCAGAGGATTTAGTGTTTTCAACTGGAACTGGATACGAAATTGCGCTTGTAGCTATTGTTTCTTTGGTGGCAGTTTGCTACGCAACTTATAGGCATAGGCACGTTGAAAATTGGAGATAGCTTGGCATTTCGACGTTGAATTGAACAATTAAAATAAGGTAAAGCAGACTTTTCTGGCTCATTTTTTAAAGCTCATTAGAACTTTTCTTGAATCTAAATAGCTCATAAGAATCATCATTAAAAAAACAAACAAAATTGCTGCGCAAATAGTCGAGAAAATAGCAAGGATCAAATCGAAAGATATTTTTAGAAATATGTACCTGTAAAAATTGCTTAATGAACCGAAAATAAAAAATGCTTCTAAAGCTAAAACTCCTATGACAGTTAATCGATCTTTAGTTTTTTGTTTTAGTGGTTTAATCTTTCTTAGCCCCCCTTAGAACTTTGCATTTTAGATAATTTGAGAGTAATCCATTTTGTTTATGTTGTAATTAGTAGTTCTCAATAAGTTGCTATGTTCTTGAATTTCAGATATAAAATTTTGCAAAATGATCCCTTTGTATGATTTCTCAAACAAACAAAATCAATTTCCATAAAAAAATGGAAGTTGGTAAAGAATTTATTCAGTTTTAGATTCCAAGTCCAATTACTGCAATGCCTACTAATGCAAGTATTGCAACGATTACTACGAAGACTATTACAGCCACTATCGCTATTGCGAACGCCATTAGCCAACCGCAGTCAAAGAAATGTTTAATCAAAGCAAGCCAAATAATGAACATAATTGCAGCCGCGATTAAACCACCTATGAAGACTCCAATGATTGCACCAATGACAATTCCAAGAACAACTATCCATATGGCGTCAGTGAATTTTGCTTTCTGTTTGCCTACAAGCGCTCTTCCAACAAGCCACAGAATTGGAGCAACAATGATAATGCCAACTATTATGCTTATCAATAAGCCAATTAGGTCCATATCGTCACTTCCACTTTCCTTTATGCGCACTTTAGCCTTATAAGTTCACAGTTTTTTCATCGTTACGCTAATGGCATCGAGCATCTTTTGGTCAGAATTATATTTAGCGCGTATTGGAGGTTCTATTAGCTATCATTGGTACTTCATTGAGAATCTTGCTACGATGTGGAGCTTGTAGGTTGGTACCACGCATCGGGGTTTTGAAATCTTACAAGCGGAGTGTTATTCTCTTTTTCCACAGGTGTGACCATTTTTTTGATTGTTCCAAGCAGTTCTGTGTGACGTTCTTCATCGCTCATGATGCTTGTAAAAATCCGTTTTACGCTGTTTAAGTCGATGTTGTAGGCTTGATTTATTTGCTTCATCATGACAGTTAGTGTTTTCATTTGAACAAAAACGTAGTATTCTTCTCCAAGTTGACTCTCCAGAAGTTGAAGTTTTTCATTAAGGTTCAGTAGGTCGTCTGAAGTTACTTTTTGCATTTTTTGGGTTTCTTTTTGGAGTCTGATTACTCTTTGCAATATTTCGTTGTATTTTGCGCATTTTTTTTGATTTCCTTTTGTAGGAACTATGCTTTCGGTTACCCCTTTAAGAAGTTCGGAGTGTTTTTGGCTGTCAATTGAAATTCCATTTAAAAGAATCTTAATTAGGGGAATGTCAACTCTAATTGATAAATTCTTGTAGAGCATGCTAGTTTGCGATTCCAAAATGCTTAGGCAATTAGTAAATTCAGCGAGAGTTTTAGCCTCATTATTACCCATACTATTTAGCTTCCAAAAGTTGAATGTCTGCTTTTGTTTTTAATCGTTATGAATTGGAAATCAACAGCAAGTAAAGTAAGAACCTGTGACCGCTCAATTCGGTTCATTTTAAAAACCACTTAATAACTTACTTTCAATATTTAATTAGTTTTTACTAATTCCTGTGCAAGTCTTTTCCCCAAATCATAACATTTTGAAATATTCCCTTCATGAATGTCTTTGGATGTAAGAACAACGCCTGAACCCAGACACATTTTTAGGGCATGACCAAACGCTCGCTCAAGCATACGCAGACATTCCCCCCCATCATCATATCCGCCTGCAGACGTAAAACAACCACATATTTTACCCTTAAGGGAATGTCCCTGATCATAAAAATCAAGAATTGTCTCATCAAGAAATTTTTTTGATTGCCAATTTATGTTGCTGTAGTATGTCGGAGAACCAAAGGCTAACGCGTCAGCCGCCAACAAGTCAGCCATTGTACAATCGACAACACTCTTAATCACCACATCTACACCTGATTCCTTGACGCCTTTGGCTATTTCTGTAGCCATTTTTTGAGTTGCACCTTTTTTGGAATAATACACAACAAGCAAGGTAATAGCCATACTAAATCATTATTTAGTCTTGGTACACTGTTATTATTAACTTATCGCAATTATCTTCTTTCTTTTGCGCATTATACGATGTCTATCTCTGTGCAGCTGTTTGTGATACTAATAATTCTTAGTTAGCGTTGAAAATCTTCTGATAATTATTAGCCGCCTAAGAGGCATGTTAACACAGGTTAGTGTAGTTTTGATTAGTGACTCACAATTCTTAATATATCGATTTTGATTAGTTTAAAAACAAGAAGGAGCATGCTAAGTAAACTTCAAAAAATAGTTGCTGTCGTCTTAGTCGTTTTTGCAATATTTGCTTCTTTCACAATCACCCAATGTTACCAGTCATCTATGACTATTGGCTTCATGGGAAATGCAGAGATGGTGCAAACCCTCAATGTTAGATTCATGGTCGGTAATGACGTACAACCAGATCAGATGAAAGTCGCCCTTCAAAATCAAGGATATGGATCCGTAACCATTACAAACGGTTTTCTAAATAATACTCAAGCTATCAACATAAGTCCCCAACCGCCAAGCATAGAAGTAGGTTACTCATCGATAATCACGCTAACTTTTAAGCCACATACCTTTGTTGATGGAAGTCAATACCAGATTAGACTTATGACAGCTAAAGGCAGCGCAATCATTAGTTATCAAGCATTCGACTCTGCATATAGCACCCAGCACAATTATGATGAACCCCTCCCAACACTCCTCCCTACTCGTGCTCAAATCGAAACTGAAAACAGAATTTCACTAACAATCATCGCTTCCATAATCATATCTTTCGTAGTTACAAGCGGGCTAATTATCTACTCGAAGTCTATTCATAAGCGAAAAAGAGTTTACGAAACACAGGAACAGACGGTATACATTAACCGGATAGGACAAGCGTTAAGTAGCTTATGTATCGGTTTTGGATTCGTATTCTTTTGCTTCTCTATTTTGTTTGGATTAATGAGTATTGCTTCCCTCATAATATCAATTACACCCTTAATATTAGCCGCTACTTTAATTCTTAAAGAACGGTCAAAAAAATTATTTTCAGTCCGAAAAATAGCAATAGGCTTTGTCTCAGGAGTATTAGGTTTCCTTTTTTTGCGTTTCATACCTGGTTTTCAATTTGTTCTAATTTTTCTTTTTAACTCTCCGGATTTTATGACAATGCTTTTGGTAGGCTGTGGATTCTTCTCAGTTGGCCTGGTCGGAGTTTATTTCAGTAGAAAAGCCGAAAGCTTGGCACTTTTATTCTTATTGCTAGCCGTTTTGTTCCTTTCCTTTGTGCCTGTTGCCGCTTTTTTCAAAGAAGAAAATTACTTTGAATTTTACGTTCCTATTAGTCAGCGATACCCGATACAGCTATCCCTGGCAGGCATTGCTTTCCTTCTATGGGGTACATTGTCCGCATTATTCGCAAGATTTTATTCATCCAGCACTTTGTCAAGTACTTTAAGATCTGATGAGACTACAAAAACAGAGTTAGATAGAACTTCTAACACTGGACATAAACCAGTCTTTAATAAAACAATACTAATCGGATTTCTTTTACTCATAATAGCACCGATTGGGTTCATAGGAGCCGCCTATATCTATCAGCCTCAATACTTTTTTACGGACAGTTTTTTTGGTTCGTATGCTACCCTTAGCATTATTTTGGTTTCAATAACTGCCGGTCTTTTAATTTTTGGCGCAGCGTTAATAATATACCAAAAATCGAAGTTATTGATAGGCTTGGTCGCTGCTGGTTCACTAGTTTTGGTTGCAGCTACCTTAGCATATATTTATCAAGCGCCAATTACAAGTTTGATATTTGGGTATATTCGATCGATTAGCTATGATACAATTTATCGAGTGTATGCGTTACCGCTTTTCTTCACAAGCATAGTGTTCTATGCTGTTGGTATTATTCTAATGCTTAAAGCGCGTGCTTCCAAAGGAACAAGTCGTTCTTTTTAGAGAAAGGAGTTTTTATACGGCAACTGAAATTGGCGAATGGGATTTTCCTACATAATTTTTAATTAAGTGAAAAAACCTGTGATAATTGTTCCATCTTGATTGACTTGGTTTTTCGATGCCTCATCACCACAGCAACAGCGAATATGGAAAGAAGCAAAGGCACAATTACTAACCAAGACAACTCTGGAACCGTTGGAGTTGGACTCGTTGATGCAGTTGGATTTGGTGAAGTAGTATCAATGTTAAAGAAAACCATCGAGAAAACAGACCCTACAGGTTCACTATACGAGAGGTAGTCTGATTCTTCTTTTACCCAAGTCGTTATTTCATGTGGTCCTTCAGACAAATGCGTTAAGTTCGCGTTGCATACATAAAAATCTCCGCTTTTTGAAATTGTTGTGTTAACATTGCTGTTGGGGATAAAACCTGGTTTGTTTTGATTCCAGTTATCCCAATTTATTGACTGATTAGAGATAACGTCATAATCTAAATAACAGCCATACCTAAAGAAATGACCGAAAAGTGATCCAGTGAAATAATCAAGCGGTGGAACTTTGCTCTCTATAGAAAAAGCCACCGCAACGTTGCTTGTATTGTAGGTCTTGTTTTCTGGCGACTGCATGGTTACGCTTGCGTTTGCGTTACCAAAGACGATATTGCTATTGCGATAAAGTTCTCCATGGGCGATGAATGATTCTGCATTATTTTGGATTGCAAGGTTTCCAGCTAATGCTAAGACCGAAAGAAGCGAGATAAGTGTTAATGCTACGGCTTTTCTACACATTCTCATCCAACGTTACCTCAGCAATGGTTAGCGTTAAAAGTGTTTTTGTATAGGTTTCTGAACTAAACTCGTTCTTATGGTCAAGGTTTCTTGACTAGAATTGTTTTCATTCTTTCGTTTTGTTTGTCCGTTTGTCTTTGTCTGTGTGTGTCTGCGTCTGACAGAAGATAAGAGAGAGAGTAGGAGAGAAGTAAAGAGAATAAGGAGTAAATAGAGAGAGAAAAAGATTAAAATTAAGTCCAACCAACCCCCCTCTCGTCGTCATAGAAATGGGATGCGTGCAAACAAAAACTAAATGAATTAGAAAAGACCCACTTCTAAGGAGCGTGTTTTTTGGATGTCTGCATCTGCTTCAAACAAAGTAAACACAATGTTTGGTGGTCCAGATTGGGCTATTGCGTTTTTGATAGTTCTTATGGTAGTCGCCGTTCTGGTTATTATCATATATGTTATAGCCAATTATCGACGAAAAAAGAATAATACGAACGCAATCAAAAACCAACTTTCCGAATATGAACCTGTTAAAAGTGAGTGAGACTGCACTACGACATCTAATCGTTATGGATTAACACAGGGTAGATATAAAAGAAAACAAGGCATCCAGTAAACATCAACAAGTGACACTCTATGATTGTTAACTTGGAAATCCTCTGCATCGGCAACGAACTGCTAATCGGCAAAATCAAGGATACAAACGCACACTACTTAGCCACAAAAGCAACCCAGCTTGGAGTGAACGTTAATAGGGTAACCGTCATCCAAGACATCGTTGAAGAAATCGCCAAAACCATCCTCGAATGCGTAGAGCGAAAACCCCAGTTCATCGTTACCACAGGCGGGTTGGGACCAACTTTTGACGACAAAACCCTGCAGGGCATCGCTCAAGCCCTCAACTGCCCCCTTGAAGTCAACGCGCAAGCGCTGGAAATGGTTAAACAGAGATGTGAAGAATACGCTGCTAAACGGCACATGCAAACCCAAATCGAATTAACTGCGTCCCGCGTCAAGATGGCGACGTTGCCCAAAGGAACCCAACCCGTCAACAATCCGCTTGGCAGCGCTCCAGGGGTCCATGTGAACTTTGGAGGTACGATTTTGTTTGCTTTGCCGGGAGTGCCTGCGGAGATGGAGGCGATTTTTGCCGAATCGATTGCGCCGTTGTTTAAGGTGGTGGTGGGCGGCAACGTATTTTGTGAGCGAAGTCTGTTTGTTGATGGGGTTACAGAGTCTCATTTAGTACCCTTAGTAGACAAGGTAATGATGGATAATGTGGGGGTTTATGTGAAGTCTCATCCTATGCGTTCAGAGGGGAAACCGTACCTCGAAATCCACCTAACAATGAGGGCGACGCAAGAGCAGAAGCCAGTGGAGAAGCTCCGTAAGGCGGCGAAGGAACTAGCGGTTTTAATCGAGGCGAGTGGTGGCAGGATTCAGGCTGAATCTTAAAGGTTAATTTGTGAACACACAATTTAAGCAGAAATAACTATCGAGAAACAACAAACCCATGAGGTCAAGGCATGAAGAACTCAGGTAACAAAGCGTTATCGAGGGCTTCTGTCGTCGTGATAATTAGTGGGGCTGAAAGAATTTGAACCGATGCGTTGTTGACTCTTTTATGTGATATGCAAATGAGCGCACTATACAAGCAGTGAGTGATAGAATACTTTAAAGTAGTCGTTAGCAAAAGTTGGGTTTGAAATGTGTATTTTAATTAATGATGTTTTCTTCTAGAACTTTATTGTCCTAAATTTTTCCCCTTGACCGTACCTCTCAGAATTGCAGAAACCAATTTTCGATTTCCAAAAACCAGAAATCGCTGTTAGTTCATAGAATAATAGAAGAGATTATTGGGATGTCTGAGTTAGGGGCTGTCTCAATTTTTTTTGCCGAGGTTTTAGACGTAACCACGACTATTCAAATCTCCAATTTTGGTTTTGTGGGATAGCTAACATCTTCGGACCACTAAATGTGGCAAAGCTTAAAAGAAATAAACGGTAAACTACATCTTCGCAGAACTAATGCGGGAGTCGATTTTGAAGCCCAAAGTTATCATGAATTCGGTTTTAGTTATTCTATTAGCTTCAGTTTTTGTTATTTCTGCTTTGGCTGTTGATTATAACCCCGGTGTTTCGGCTGGCAAATACGTGAAGTTCGGTTGGTATTCTGTCAACATCCCGCCAGAACATGTTATGAGCTGGGAGAAAATAGAAGTGGTTTCGGTTACTGGCGAAGAGGTCGATTGGCAATTGACTGGTGAGATGAAGAATGGGTCGGCCGGCCCCGATAATGGGGAAACTTTTTTCACGAACGTCCAAACTGGCACAACGAACTATACTCACAGCAACTTAGGGCCGCCTATCGTTGCTAAAGATCTGAATGCAGGCGACAAAATAAGCATGGCATCTAGCAGTGTTGTGAACATGACCGATACCAGAACATATTTAGGCGTTAGCAGACTTGTGAACGTTCTGATTATTGAATCATCTGGGGTAAGTCTTGATAATCCTTACAACAGTACCGCCACTTACGTATATGACAAGGCTTCTGGGATGTTGCTAGAGAATGAAAATCGGGCGAGTTGGACCAACAATCTGCTTATGTCATATATCGATCTAAAGGTTTCTGATACTAGCCTCTTTTCAATTCAAAAGGGTCAAGAAGTGCCTCTTTGGATTTTGGTTCTAGCAGTCGCGATAGCCGTCTTGGTTTCAGTTTCTACAGCCGTGATATTAGTTAGGAGACGAAAACAAGTTGGGGTAAAGCCAATTGCTAAGAAGTCCAAGGCTGGCGACCTCACACTTAATCTTGGAGCCGTGAATAGCGGTGAATGTTATTTGTCTGATTCGCTGGAACACTGCATGAAGGTGGTGAGTGATTTGAGGTCCCGTGGAATTAGCGGCATGGCTATTGTTCGTGAAAATCCTTTGTTCGTCGTAAAGACCTGCAATCTTTCGCCCGATGATGTTGTTCTACTCTCGAGGCAGCCCATTAAAGGCTTCAAAGCAATTAGTACTCTCCAGGAGATTTCGATTGTTATAATGAAATTCATCAAAGCGGGTGGCGGCGTCGTACTCCTAGACGGTCTTGAGTACCTCATTAGTCGCTTTGGGTTCAATACCGTGTACATGTGTTTGCAAGAGAAGAAAATTGAATTCCTTGAAACGGGCGCCGTTCTTCTCGTTCCCGTAAACATGGAAACGCTGGATATCCGAGAGAAAAACCAACTTCTCAGCGAACTAAAACTCCTTAAATCTTGACCATAAGAGGGGCCAGAGAGTGAAGGCGCATGGACGTGCTGGGAGAGAGAGTACGTTTGTGAGTTCGAGAGAGAAAGAGATTATTTTAATCCCAAATCCTAACGATTCACGACTGATTTCCAAAGAAAAATAGGCTAATTCAGTTGTATAATGGATTCATACTGCACCAATATGATTATGAAAGTGCAGTGAGTAGGTAGGCATAATTTAGATCAATATAGAAGTAGAGAATAGCTACAGTCGGAATCGAATTCACGGCTTGGCTTAGCCCAATTGCCATTTGCTCAATGCAAACCTTAAAAGCTTAAAATAAGAAGAATAAATTGCTAAAGTTGTTTGAGGTTGGGTTTGATGAAAGTCTTGATTGTTTATGATTCAGTTTCCCCTGCGAAGGTTACGGCAATGGTCGCGGAAAACATTAGTGGAGTTCTGAAGAAAAATGGGCTCGAGGTTGATTCTGTTTTTGTGTCTAATGCTGATAAGTCAGCTGTTAAGAATTATGATTGTTTGATTGTTGGTGGACCTACGATGAGTTTTAGGGTCACACCAAAGATTAGGCAGTTTCTTGATAGTTTGTCGAGTACGGAGTCTTCGGGAAGAATGGCAGCTGCGTTTGATACTCAAATTAAGGGCAGGTTTACTGCAAATGCAACTAAAGGCATTGAAGGCAAGCTAAAGAGTTTGGGTTTCAAGCTGATCACGGCTCCACTAGTTGCTTACGTTGAAGGCAAATTGAGACAGAATACGTGGCAGTTAAAAGAAGGAGAACTGGCTAAAACAAAAGAGTGGGCTCAAGAAGTTTCTAATACTCTTAAAAAATAGAACTTAGTTTGCTGGATTAAATTTTAGATTTTAATCTCCCGTTATATCAGTTTTTTTGCTCTGAGGATTAAGAAATTCGTTATTTTCTCTTTCTTAGTAATAGAATGGCAACAGCGATTATTACAATCAAGATTACTACTGCACTGGCATAGTATACAATAGTTGGCAGACTAGAACTGCCTGAGCCACCTGCTTGTTGACCGATTGCATAAAGATTGCCATCGTAGGAGCCAAAGAAAGCAACACCGTCGACAATTGCTGGTGACGAGTATACATTGCCGCGTGCTTGGAAGCTCCAAACGAAAGCGCCTGTTTGTGAATTGAGAGCATATGTCTTATTCGCCAAAGATGCACTAACATAAACTACGTTACCAGCTATTGCTGGAGCAGTGGTTATCTCCGCTTCAGTTTTGTAGACCCAGTCCTTAGCGCCTGTTGAAGCATCTAAAGCATAGACGTTGTGGTCAAATGCACCTCCTGTATAAATCATGCCATTGGAGAAACCGGGAGATGCCTGAACACATTGGTCATAACCGGTTGTAACATTCCAAACTAAAGCTCCAGTATTCGCATTTAATGCGTAAGTATTGTTGTCAAAGCTGCCGACGTAAACATTGCCATCTACTACCAATGGTGAAGACTCAACCACACTGCCTGTAGTAAAATTCCACTTTTCAGCGCCAGTCAAAGCATCAAGAGCATAAACCTTGTGATCATACGAACCAAAGTAGACCACGCCATTGGACACAGCGGGGGCAGAGATAACATCACCACCAGTTGTGAAGTTCCAAATCGGCATTCCAACAGTAGCGTTAAGAGCATATAGCTGGTTGTCATTTGAGCCAGCGTAGACTATGCCACCTGAAACAGTGGGCGTACCCTCCGCTTGACCGTCAGTAATGCATTTCCAAACATAAGCGCCTGTTTGAGCATTTAAAGCGTAAATAGCGTGGTCATCTGATCCGAAATAAACCATATTATCTGCAATTGCTGGAGTTGTATAAATTTTACCGCCAGCTGAGAAGTTCCAAAGTTTTTCCCCGTCATTAGCATTTACAGCATTTAGATTGTTATTGGAAGAAGAACTACGGAAGCCTTTATCAGAGGAAGCAAAGTAAACCACGCCGTTGGCAACCGTTGGGGAAGACAGCACCCAACCATTAGTATTGTAAGTCCAGAGGGTCTGGTTTGTATTTGGTCCTGTCGTTGCTGTGTATCCAGTATGTGTTAAATCACGATGGAACATCGGCCAAGAGTCAGCTGATTGTTGGGCATCAACAATAAATGAAAACAATGAAACCGCTAAGAGACATAGAATTAGAAAAGATGTTAAAGCAATAAATTTTCTCATTATAACCCTAACCTAATGGTAAATAATAAGCAGTTTTTGCTCATATTCATTGCCCCTTAAGTATTAGGGCTTTTGGAAATGCTATCAAGATTATGCGGATTCGCTTATTTTTAAGGTATGAGTCGAGTTTCTTTCAACCAATCTGCAAGCCTTGTGAAGTTTTTTTGTGTTAACTGCTGTATCTATCTTTCTGTTTGATTGAGGCTATTGATACTTTGAAGCGCGAAAAAAAATGATCCGATGCTTCAGTTTATGGGCGGATTCGGGTTGGATTAAATTCTAATCTTTCTCTCTCTAAGTTATTACAACTATGGTTATTTCACACATGGACCAGATTTGAAAAGTACAGCGTGGATTTCATGAAATTCAGAAGATTTTAATTTCTTCCCTTCGGCTAAATTCTGAATTGCGCTGTATAATACAAGGTTAAGTATATGCCCCTCGGGTTTTCTCTTGAGCGTTCGGAGCAATCTTTTGTTTGAAACGTTAGGTTCCATTAGTTAATCTCCGTATTTGTCAAACTTCCATAGGATATAAAGCAAGTTTCTAAAACTGCAATATTACAGGCGTTGATACACGTCTCTAAATTAATTAGATATTCAAAATAAATATCCATTAGTAGTATGTTCTATGTGTTGCAGAAAACTGGAACTTTGATAATTGGGGCGGTCAAGGGACTGCAGAAAAATTAGGAATCACGAGGGAGAAGGTGCAGCCCCCAACCGAGTTCTACTCCGCTAAGTATGCTTAAGAAAGTTTGTATCATTCTCAGATATACATCCTGCGGGTTCTTGGAAGTGATAATTCAAACTCGAAAGTAGACAATGAAAATTAGGTTTAAAATCTCGTTTTGTTGCTTCATGATGTAGCCAACTAGCATTATTTAGTAACAGATTAAATATGTTTATTTGCCCACAATATTCTATGCCAAACTGAAGGAAAGCGCGCTTAAGTGGCTGGTCCTGTCGATCTGCTTTCTAACAGGGAGGGATAACAGCCACTAAAAATCATTGTCTAGATTTAGCTTTTTTTTCAATCTTGGGGATTGATCTCCTAGGCACTAGTCATTTCTTTGGATGGTTCTGCAGCTATATGGGCAGCTTTGCTGAGTGCAGTTGCCAAAACCACAAACATCGTTACTTTGGAAAACATAGAAAAGACTGCCGAGGCACGTTTTAACTCCGCTCTTGCAGAGAAGAATTTTGCGGTAATCAAGAATCATCCAAAGAAGCAAAAAGGTTTGAGATTGAAACTTAATCTTCTTCTTTCTTTATCTCAACTGTTTCTTTACGAATTACCATGTACGGTTCCGTTCCTTTCCGCCTGATATAAGCTACAAAAGCAACCAATCCCACTACTGCTGCAACAAATATCAGCATTATCACTCGATCATTGCTAAGTGCATTGTCTGAATTGTTGATTTTCTGTGTTAATGAGTTTAATTCAGTTTCAAGTGAAGAGTACGTTTGGTTAAGGGAGTCGTAAGAGCGCTTAAGCTGGTTGTAGGTTGCTTGGATGTTTGAGTAAGTTGAATTTAATGAATTATAATCGGTTTGCAGCACATTCTTTGTGCTTGTAAGCAGGCTATAGTTTGATTGAAGAACGGAATTTGTTGAGCTTAAGGTGGTGTAGTCTGATTGCAGACGGTTGTTATTGTTGAGAGCTGAATTGTAGCTTGCGTTAAGCGTATTGTAGTTTGCTTGAAGGATGTAATTGGTTTGGTTAAGTGAGTTGTAATCAACTTGCAGTGCGTTGTTCTTGTCGAGTAGAGTGTTGAATGTCGAATTTAGGTTGCTGTAGTTAGCTAACAGAGAGTTGTATGTATTGTTTAAACTTGTATAGTTTGAAGTAAGTCCAGTGTATAAATTGTTTAACGCGTTATATTGAGTTAGAAGTGTGTTGTAGCCGCCCAGCAATGCTGTGTAATTAATTAGCAAGGCACTGTAGTTTGCAGATAGTTCATTGTTTTGAGCTAGAAGAGCGCTGTAGTTTGCTACTAATTCGTTATATGTTTGTTGGAGGGTGCTGTAGTTTGCGGTTAATCCATTGTATGCACTGAGCAATTCAGTATAGGTTAAGGATCGAACTTGGGTTGTGTAGAAGTTGAAAGATGAATAATCAGCCGATTGATCTGTTTGAATATATAGCAAACAATTTAGCGTTCCATTCGTGTTCTGGGGTAGAGTGAATTTTATCACGCTTACTGGTAGACTTTGATTTGCCGCAAGGAGCGGCCAAATTATGGTCTGGTTCTTAATTTGTTGCCAAACTGAATTTATTGGAGCATAGATGAATAATGTTATGTTTAATATGGCGACATCTGTGTTTGCTGTAATCGTCAAGTTGTGGCTTATGCTTTCTAAGGGGTGAGCTTCTTCTGGATAAGTTAAGCCGACATCAACTCCGACTCCGCGAAAAGAAACGTTACTAGCCTGGGTAGGGCTAACATAATAATTAAGAACAGAAGATATTAGAAGAAAGCTCAAAAAGTAAACTAGTTTTTGAACTCGCATGAACCTTCATTTGAGTATGCTGCATATGGGTATTTATCGTTAACTTATTGTTAATCAGAATCAGAAGTCAAGTAAACCAAATCACGCCCTTAGGTTTGAACAAAAACGTGCAAACAGATAAATTTCCTTTCAATTTTTTTGACGAATCAATGTTTTAAGCTTTCTTCAAAATTGCCAATTTTAGATCGGATACACTCCTCAATTAAATCAATCTGCTGATTTGAGAAGATGGGAGAACCGTTAGTAATTAATTCAGAAAGCTTTGTATCGTTTTCACCGTTGATTTGAATAACACTACAATATTTTGGGTATTCAAGTAATTTGAGTTTTATTTTGGGATTAGAGAAAACAAGAATTGCATTTACATGAAGTTCCCTGTCGTTGAATACTACGCTTCTTTTTAGAACATCTTTTACTCGTAATGTGTTTCTAAACAATTGTTGGATTGGATCCCCAATTATGCCTTTCCAGCCAGAACTATCAAAGACAATTCTTCCTTTGTTGTTTTTGGTTTCAATTACAAATATTCCAGTCGGACCAGCAATTATGTGGTCAATATTACCTCTTTTTCCGTCTTTTAAAAGAATGTCGCTAAATAGTGCATAGTCATCGTTAAGTCTTCTCAAGAGATTCCTGACTACAAACTCTTCGCCTTCCAACCCTTCTTTCCATGTGTAAAGTGGTTGCCACAGGTAAACTGCACTAAGAGTAATGCATATACCTGCCAACAATCCTCGAAGAGTTTCAAACATTCCTACATAGATATACGTTGGCAGCCACGTAATAGAAGTCAGATACAATAATATTACAGGAATTAACGAAAGAAGACCTCTTTTCAAATATTTTTGAGACTGTCTCCTAGAATATTTTCCAATCGGTTTTTCTACTCGCACTTTCTGTTCAACATCAAAATCAATCCATATTGATTATATGGCTTTTCTGGATCAGTGCTCAATAAAAGGAAATCTGTCATTAGGATTCATAGTAAGCCGCTGCTCTGGATTTCCAAAGGCCCTCCAAAAACCCAAAAAACCAAGAATAAACAATAAAATTCGCAGCAGTTTAGACCAAAGAGACTTCAATGTTTGTCAATGCAACATGCTTTTGATTATTTTTTGATAGATTAAAAAAAGGGAAAAGGGTTTTGGTTGTATATGTTTATGGTCGTTTTCTAAACAGCATGACGATAACTGTGCCAACTATGGCGATGGCAATTATTATGGCAATTACTCCTACCGCTAAGTATGTCATTAGGTCAGCTGTGGTTGCTAGGTTTGTTACAGGTGCATTGGTGGGTGCTGATGTTGCTGCTGTAGTAGCTGTGAAGTATGTTTCAGCTGAAGATGGATAATATGAGTTTGAACCTGCGAAAGTGGCGACGACTGTGTATTGGCCTGGAATATCAGGAGTCCAAGTGTAGCCAAATGTTCCGCTTGCATCGCTTGTGGCGGTGCCGATGTTTCTGTAGTTGCCGTTGGAGTCTATAACGTCGAGCGAAACTGGAACGCCTATTACATTAGCTGGTTTGGGCTTCTGTTGGTATACGTATTCCATCCAAGCATTCATGCTTACATCTGAAACAGCTGGTACACCGTTGGGGAATCTTCCCGCTTGCTCATTTTGTTTTGTGCCAGCAGCGATGTCGGTAACTGTACCTCTTATCACTACAGGTTGACCTAATGGTGCTGCAACGTCAGGTGCTGTAACTGTTATGGAACTGGGTCCTTTGCCTACACAGTAGATCTGGCAGTTGTATGTGTCTAGGAACGTTAGGAAACCATCTGCAACCGGAGTGTTACCTCCGTACATGTTGTTGCCAAAGCTAAATAGTTTCCAGAGTTCTGTTCCGTCTGTGGCGTTGATGCAGCGAATCATCCCGCCTTTCCATAGTGGAGAGTTGGGAGAGTGCTCTGTTGTATCTAAGTAGACTTTTCCGTCAGCAATAGCGCTCATAAGGATTGGGTAGACTCCATAAGGCGTGTAGAATCCACTGGAAGTGCTGTTGCCTTCTCCGCCGTTGCCATAGGTCCATAAAATATTTCCATTGGAAATATCATAGCATGTGAGAGTTCCACTGTAGCCGTAAAAGAAGAGCTTGCCATCAGCAACTGTTGCGCTGTCTAGGCTAAAGAAGTTCCAGTCGGAAGCAGAATTTGTTCTGTAGGTTGATTGCCAAAGTTGACTTCCATCAGCAAGGCTGAAGCCATTGTGAGCGAAGGTCTCTTTGTCTTCAGTGATAAAAACTCCCATCTTTGTGTCCCAGCCGACAAGGGTTCTAGTCACATTATTTGGCGCTTGTGCATAGCTCTTTGTCCACATTACATTGCCAAAAGTGTCTGGCTTTAGGCTTATGGCAGTCACGTTCACTGGATCCGTAGTTACCGATGCAGTAATAGTTGCAGTCATGTCGACGTGGCATCCGAATGTTCCTTGAGTCAAAAGCATCATATTGCCTTGATCAATAAATGGGATAAGCCCGTTATTAGCTGCTCCAATAACCCATGATGAGCCTGTCAGCGATGGGATTGATATGTTCCAGTCGTATGCTGGGGTTGAAACTGCTACGTATCCTTGTGCTGTCCGTACTGTACTGTTAACCCAATTAGTTCCATTCCAGTTTGTGTTTGTGCCTAAGCTCGAATAGTTGAATGGTGCGTTGGCAGGATAGTTTCCTGAATACCAGCCGCCGGCACCTGTGCCTGCAGCTCCTCCGAATACGTCAGAAGAATTCCATTGAGACAAGAAGTATTTGGGGTTTGTTGAATTCCCTAGATTGGTCAGACCATATTTTAGATATTCGCCTGATGGCCCAGCTAAGTTCGAGCCTGAAGGAACATTAGAAATGTTCATAGATGTAAGCACTCCAGTTCGTGGATCATATGCTCTCCAAACTGTGCCTAGTCCTGTAACTGATGTGGATGCAATCAATAGACCGTTAGGTAGGACTCCGTGCTGGTTTGGTGTTTCTAATGAGTATAGATAGCCAAATGATGGTACAATTGAAGTGCCTGTTGCCGAAGCATTAATGCGCCATTGTTCTTGTCCTGTGCGTAAGTCTACTGCTACGTAATCTCCGCCGGTGCCTCCGTTACCATAAGGTTCTTGATAATAGAGAGTTCCGTACATGATAATTGGATTGCTCCATCGTACGTTGTATGAGCCACCCTGATAGAACGCTTCACCTGGAATGCTTGTGTCATTTCCGCCAACGACTCCTCCGTATTGAATTGGTTTTGTCCACATTATGTGTGCGCTGTTTGGTGCTATGCCATAGGGTTGGTAACCGCCTGGGCCATGAGTGCCCATTGGAGCGCCTACAATGTAAGGTGCTGCTAGCCAGTTCGATGCAATCGCAAACCAATCGGTGTTTTGTCCTTCGATTGGACGTGTCCAGTATTCAGCTGGTAGAGGGTAGCTAGTTATTGCCGCGGGTAATGGTTCTTGCTGTACTGTAAGTACTACTGATCTGCTGGCACCCAAAAAAGTGTCGTTTTGCCAGGTTCCAGTCCAAGTGTAGATTTGTTGTGGATAGTTTAGGGTGAAGGTATAGTTACCAACTTGATCAGGTGTATATTGATAGTATTGTACGCCTGTTGGGTCATCAACCACGGGCCAAGTTTTTGTGTCGATTTTTCCGTCAGGCTTCGCAATAGTTAGTGTATAATCGTGTCGTCTAATGTCGTTGCCTATTGCTGTTCCGCTGAAAGGATAGTCAACCCACATACAAATTGCCATTGTTTGACCTACACCTATTGGGCTTGGGTTACAAGAGATGTAAGCGTAATCTATGATTGTCCAAGGTGGTGAATGCGCGCTAGAGGTTGGCATTAAAATCGTTGATGCACCCATTGAAGTTATAAAAAGTAAAGCAATCGTAATAGCTGCAGTTTTATTTTTAAAAATTTGCATTCCTTCTTTCTCCATTTTTTTTAGTTTAAGAAGCTAAAATTGCTTCTTTCTAATAATTTCGTTCGCTAACTTAAATAACTTTGTAATTAACGCCTAAACATCATAAAAATCAAATTTAGCAATAAAACTTGTGACAATTAAGCAGAATAAATGAAGTTTGCCGTAACTTACAGACATTATTTAGCAGAAAGAATACAAATCTTTGATTCCAAGATACAGATTTAATTGGAGTCCAGCCAGACTCTCCTCTTCACAATTTTTTTGAAAACTAGAAAAATGGAAATTGGTCATTTACGATAATGAAAGTTACAATTATCGAACAGTTTATGATTATTCAAAATTTTTCATAGCCTCAGATGGATGTTTAGATTTAACTGTATGCTTGTTAATTAGCAATTGAGTTTGCAAACTGCTGTGCGCTTGTGCAAACAAGGTTAATAAATTAGTCAGATTAAATATCTTTGGAGATGTCTAAGTGAAATTAAGTCAATTTATTGAAAAAACCGTTATTGCTGAAGGCGGTTTCATAGTGGGGAAAGTTAAAGATGTCATGATTGACACAGAAGAGTGGAAAGTAACTCACCTTGAGGTAGAATTAACAAAAGAAGCAACTGAAGAGATAATTGGCGTGAAACCCGCGTTCATGAGTCTGCCGAGGAACACTTTAGCGATTTCTGCTGTGAAAAATGGCAACGCTTGCTGTACAGAAAAAGGAATAGACCTTAAAGTAGTGAAAGGACAACTATCAATCTACCTACGACCAATTTAGAGCCATTATTGTATTTAAGAAATTGAGAAACTAAACTTTTAACTCTCTCTTTTCTTCTTTGAATTTCTCTTTATTTATTTAACTAAATAACAACCAACAAAGCTACTTTTATTTCAATTCAAGAGTTACACATGAATAAACAATGAAAGGAAAAAGTTAGGCTGGATAGAAGACACCAGTCATATAGATGTAGTATAGGTCAGCATAGTGCCATTGCATTACAAGGTAAGCATTGGCGCAGAAAGTATATGTGTCGCCTGCAATTACTGGAACTACTGCCTGTACGGTCATAGGCCAGTAAGTTGTTGTATAGCTATCACCATTTGTTCCTGCATAAGTAAGGCATAGGTCTGGAAAAGCATCAATTGTCGTTCCCAATCCCAAAGCAGCTATTGTGTTGTCTCCTTGCATTACGGCCATTCCGTTAACACTGAGTATAACATAACCGTTTGATGGTGCTGTTAGGGTGACATTGGCCACAGTCTTGTAATCTGTAGTCAACCTAACAGAGCTATGAGCATAAGTGTCATTGTACATAATTATCTCCCCTGACCCCGCTGGTCCTTGTAGTCCTGTTGCGCCCGTTGCACCTGTAGCTCCAGTTGCACCTGTTGCTCCTTGAATGTTTGTTACTTTTACCCATGAACCAGAAATTTTGTTGTAAACATCACTATTAGCTAAATTAAGGTAGAAGTCTCCGTCGCTGCCTAAACTCGATTCAGGAATACCCGTTCCATTCCACCACAAAGCACCATTAGCCCCAGCATCACCCGTAGCTCCAGTTGCTCCTGTTGCACCATCCGTTCCCGTTGCTCCAGTAGCACCTGTATCTCCCGTTAGTCCTTGTGGTCCAGCTTCTCCTGTCGCGCCAGTTGAGCCTTGAATACCTTGTTCCCCTTGAGGTCCCTGTGCGCCAGTTGCACCGATAGAACCTGTTGCTCCTGTGTTGCCCTTAGGTCCTTGTGGTCCAGTTGCCCCGGTGGCACCTGTTAAACCAGTTGCTCCGGTGTCGCCTTTTGGTCCGACATCACTTTTCGGGCTTGCAGCCTGTTGTATTAAAAATCCAGATGTGGCCATAACTAAAATTGAACCGATAACTAGTAACAAGATAATACTAATTGTTACACTTTTTGGCAAAATGATTTTCTCCATTATCTCTTAACCTCTATCTCAAACTCTACCCAGAGCAGATTTACTATCTTCTTTTGTTCTGTTGATTAAAGAAATTTATGAATCCAAAATTCATGCATCCAAGTTCATTGCGCTTTTCTCTAAAAGAAAACCTACTGATGCCTTCTTCAACTTACACGATTAATCAGGTTAGTACACAACGGTTGTTTTTGGCTGACTTGGACAAATAATCAGCAGCATCCCAGCGCTTCCCGGTATACATATCAAAATAATTTACAGACAGAATTTGTCAATGAGCATCTGTTTAGGAAATAATAGTCGCCCGCGATTCCCCCATTAATTTCCTATTTTTCTTCATTATTTGGCGTTGGTCGCCTAAGCACCAACCAACACAAGTAAACAATTTCCCCATAATATCGTCAAGGGAGCATGTCTACTTCGCACCATGTAGATAAAAATTTGAGATTTCAATGCCTGCTCGCTAAACATTGTGCATTTTAGCGTTTAGTTTTACATTCCTTCGCTTAACTCTACACGGGTCAGTTTACTCCAAGTTTTGCGTAGTCTGCAGCGTCTTCAATTATTTCTTGGACCTTTCCTGTTTCTTTGATGAATCGAAAAGAAGGAGGCTTATGATATACGTAGATTTTGCCACCTCTTCTTGGATACTCGGTTAAACGTTGAAAATCCCTGTAGTCAACAAAAAGTCTTCCAGTTCCATTAATCTTGTCGCATACGCCTCTTGCAACATGAATTTCTAAAACATCTGTCAAGTTTACAATCGCATAGCCGCTTAATGTGTCAAAAAAGATTCTCTGATTAGTAACTGAGTATTCTGTATCTTTCCAATCTTTATTGTATACAAAATAAGGAACGAAGAAAAGAAAAATGCCTCCACAGATTGCACCAAAAAAGATCGCCGCCACATTAAACCAAAGAATCAAAGTTGAATAAACAGCGACGGCGACCAACGTAGCTCCTATCGATATTGGCAAGAGAGCGCCCATAAGAAACGGAGCTTTAAGCGGTCTATCTTGCCATAAAACTTTCTCGTCAGCATTCATTTGCCCCTCAATCTTAGAAATGTTCTCACCTCAATCCTCTGTTGCTTTCTCGTTAAGAAACTTGTGGTCTCAAAATGCCTCAAAAACGGAAAATTTGTCAAGGAAAAATAGTCAAAAAGTAATTTAAATTATTATGAAATATAGCTTCTGATGTGAAGCAAAATGTTGGACCAAAATGAGCAATTTGAAAACGTTACTTTTCAAGCTTTAGCTCATCAAACTCGCAGAACAATAATTAGAATTGCCCAATCAAGAAGCCAAGGTGTCACTTATACTGAGCTTATTACTGATCTTGGGCTATCAACTGGACGGCTCAATTATCATCTCGAACAACTTAAAGGCGTTCTTGAAAAGAATAATAACCACTTCTATGTCTTGACGCCGTTCGGCAAAAAAGTGGTCGAGCACCTAAACCTCATCGAGCAAAGAACCAGTTCTGAAGATCAAAAATACGTTGCAATCGCGTCTATTTCTCAGAAAAAAAGCCTTCAACCTATAGTCAAAGCTTTTCTAACGATTGGAATTGTAATGACAGCGATTATCATTTTGATATGGGGATTCATTGTTTACATGGCTATAGTAGAGGGTGCGCCTGTCATAATTTACATACTTCTACCGGTGCTGGTTGTTGTTGGCATCGGTTTGCTTGGGACATTGTTGTATACTCTAGTCAGAACGCCTATGTGGATTAAACGTTTTGAACAAAGATATTTTGGGGAAAACTAACGTTGCAGCCTATTTGCCAACTAACCTATTCAAACTAAGATTAAATCTAACCGACCAAGGTTTTGCCAAGCAAACAAAATAGAGGGAGATTTGCTGAAGTGATGGAATTTTTGAGTGAAAAAAAGTTGCCATTTTAGTTTTTTTCTGGTAATTTGGTTGTTGCATCCAAAAGAATTGCGGATGGAATTGAACCTGTCGCTGAAAAGGCATCACCCGTGTTTCCCTTTTAATGGTTTAAAAAAAACAGTACTATCTTAACAAAACCACGTCAGCTAAATTCTTAAAATGGGCATCGCCCGTCAAGATTTTTGACTTAAGTTTTTTTGCAGTCGCCAGGACATAAGAATCAGCTAAGCCGAAGTCATTTTGCTTTCGTCGCATTTCAGCATGTAGCTCACCGGCGCATCTCGATAGTTCTTCATCTGCATCTATAATCTGCGAATTGCTTATGACCAATGAATATGCTACTTCAACAGCCTTTCCTTCCCTGGCAACTTTACTAACTATTTCTGCTAAAGTAACAGCGCACGTGTAAATCTCGTTGCCTTCGCCTTCCAAAATCTCATCGACTTTGGATCCATAGTCACTTCCTATCAGGTACTCTATCCAAGCCCAGGCATCGACAACGTAGTTATTCAAAAGCTTTCAACTCATCCTCAACGGTAAATGGTCGCATGCCCTTGAGGGCTCCAAAGCCATTCCTGTGGCACTTCTTTACGCTTATCTCAACAAACTCATTTTCTTTTATTTTTTGTGTCTCTACTAGTTCTTTTGGTAGAGTGACGACGATTGAACCGCCAACTTTTCTTGTCTTGGTCAAGCACTTAGCCGTATTACATCACTGTATAACTAAGTAACATAAAAGTTATACTTAATGCTTTTGTTAAATGAACTGAAGTGGGGTTTGCTGAGGCTCTGGAGAATCTTTGGAGAAAAAGAGCAAATGCAAAAGCTCTTTAACTACAGCTACCTTGTGAATTTTAACCAGAGTCTACTCAGCCCCCATATTTTCTCAGTTGGTTTTTTTAAAGACTAAAAAAAGGGAAAATGGTTTTTTTGGCATGTGTTATTTATGGTCGTTTTCTGAGCATTAACACTGTGGCTATTGCTATTGCAATGATTATTGCGATTGCAGAGACAAGTATGTATGTCATTAGATCTGTGGTTGTTGCTAAGTTGGTTTGAGGTGCATTGGTTGGTACTGTTGTGGGTGCTGCTAAGTCAACTGCGAAGCTGGTTTCTGAGTATGAGCCCCAGTAACCGTTGGTGCCATGGAAAGTTGCTATGACTGTGTATTTGCCTGGTATATCAGGAGTCCATTGTAAACTATATCGGCCTGTTGCGTCAGTTGTTGTTGTTCCGATGTTTCTGTAGTTGCCGTTAGAGTCTAAGACGTCTATTGTTGCGTCAACGCCTTTGAAGTTGTTTGGAAGAGGTTTTTGCTGGTAGACGTATCCCATCCAATCTTTCATGCTTGCGTCTGATGCAACTGGAACTCCATTTGGGAAGTCAGCAGCTTGCTGGTTTTGCTTTGTGCCAGCGGAAGTATCTGTTACAGAGCCCTGAATTATCAAGCTTGACCCTTTTGTAATAGCTGCTAATGGTGCTTCGACTGTTATGGCGCTGGGTCCTCTGCCTACTACATAGATTTGGTTGTCATAACCGTTGAAGAATGTAGCAAAGCCGTCAGCTATGGCATAGCTTGTTGATGAGCCGCCGCCGCCAGTGTAAGCTGAGAGAGTCCAAATTTCTGTTCCATCTGTGGCGTTAATTGCGCGTGTTAATGCGCCTTTGTAAATTGGGTTCAGGATAGTGTGTTCTGAGGTCTCTGTGTAGATTATTCCATTGCCGATGGCAGTGATGTAGGTTGGATAGACACCGTAGCCAGTGTACGGACCAGAGCTAGTGCTGTTGCCAGCTCCACCGTTACCGTAAGTCCATTTAAGATCACCAGTTTTTGCGTCGTAGCAGAATATCACTCCACCGAAGCCGCTGTAGTATACGTTGCCGTATGCAAGTTGTGCGTCAGGAACACCGCCGAAGTCGTTGCCGTAGTAGTCAAGGTTTGTTTCGTTGCCTACTGGGCCCCATAGCTTCTGACCTGTGTCAAGACTGTATGCAACCCATTGTCTAGTTTCTTTGTATGATTCAACGAAGATGCGGCTTATGGGGTCAGATCCAGCTGAAAAGACTGTGACGTTGCCTGCTGGTGGTTGAACTGTATTCGTCCATAGTATTGAGCCAAGTGCGCCTCTGGAAGCGTTGAGGTTGATTGCATAATATGTGTAAGGTACTTCGCTATATCGACCGAATGCAGCTGGTGAACCGCCGGATGCTATAGTGCCACTGTAGCCTAACATTACGTCGCCATAGTAAGCCACAAGTGTTGTAGGTGATGATGTTATAGCATTTAGTCCTGATGCTGAAACGTTCCAGTCGTACATATTTTTACCACTAGCGTCAATTATGCCGGAATTAACTGGCGATAAACCAAAACCTCCAGCACTCGAGTAGATTATGTCAGTCGAGTTCCATTCACCAATATACCAGTTTGGTTTTGTAGAGTTGCCGTTGTTGTTTAAAACGTACGTTATGAATTCGCCTTGCGGTCCCATTGCTGCAGCGTTAGCTGAGACCGAGAAGAAGCTGCTTGCGCTTGGGGGAACGTTAGTTGCGTTGAATAACCAATTTCCAGTGTCAGCATCATATGCCATCCATGTTGTGCCTGAAGTCGAAATTAGAAGTGGCGGAAAAACTCCATGTTGGTTGGGGTTTCCTGGTGGAAGGTCAAACACTAGTCCAAATGAAGGCGCTGGAACATCAGAACGAGACCAGATAAGTTGTCCGGTTTGCAAATCAACACAGTTGGTTGGTACGGTGCTGCCAGTTGCGAATGATAAAGGTGGATTATAGAATAACATTCCGTCAATTATTATTGGGTTTGTATATCTGTTGATGTAAGCCGAGCCCTCAAAGTAGTTGACTCCTTTTACAAGAAAGTTGTTTCCTCCAACAACTCCTCCACTTTGAAGTGGTTTAGTCCACATGATGTGAGCGGTTTGAGGTCCTATGGCATCGGGAATATATTTGTTGGTGAAAGAATTTTCAGTGGTGAACTGTGGGGAACCAGTGCCCAGCCAATTTGACGAAATCGACCACCAGTCAGTGTTCTCACCATAAATTGGTCGAGTCCAGTAATTACTTGGAAGTGGATAGCTAGTTATGGTGGCTATTTGCTCTTGCTGCACAGTCACGGTTGTCGTGGAGCTGCTGGGCAGATAAGTATCGTTGACATATGCACTTGGCGCTGGGGGACCAAAGAAGCCGAATATTAAGCCAGTGTATGTGTATTGTTGACCAGGGAAATTAAAGGTAAAAGTGTATGTTCCAAGTTGGTCAGGAGTGTATGAATAGAACTGTGCTGAAGTTGGGTCCTGGCAAACGGGGAAAGTCGTTGTTTCTGTTGTTAGGTCAGGCTTTGTAATGGTGAGCTTGTAGTTATGCCATCTTATGTCATTGCCATCTGCCGCTCCGTCCATTATCTTGTCAAGCCACATTATTACGTTTATTTTCTGTCCGACACCAACGGGGTTAGGTGCTGCATTAATGAATGCATATGTTGGAATACTCCATGCAGGTGTATGAGCATTAGCGGATGGTATTAGTAACATTGAAGCTCCCATAGAAATCATTAAGAATATTGAAATCACAATAGCAGAAGTTTTGTTTAAGTGTTTCATTTTTTTCCTTTCCTATATTTCGGTGAAGGCTCATTTGTAATTAAGATATATTTATATTTTTTCTGATTATGTTCGCTTGTAACTTAAAAAGTAGATTTAAATATTTAAAAATGTATACTAAATACGATAAATCTTAGAATGTTGCTTCGATTGTTATTTATGAATACATTAATTAAATAGTTAAGAAATGTGGAATCAAATGAAGACGGAAATTGATGCGATCAACGCTAAAATTCTTTACGATCTTTTGAAAGATGGGCGGAAAAGTTTTGTTGAAATTGCTCGAGAATGCAATACTTCAAAGGATGTAATCTCAAAACGCTTCAGACAAATGAAGTCCAAAGGAGTTATTGTTGGGGCGACAATTCACGCCAGTGCATCTTATTATGGCGCTCATCTTGTCGCATGGTTTTTCCTCTACACTCAACCTAACACTGCGAGAAAGGTTTGGCCTCTCATTCTTAAGATTCCAGAAGTTGTTTCAGTCTATCCTGTTGGAATAAACCCGAGTTTAGGGGTAGTTGTTGCTCTGAAAAATACTCAGGAACTGGAGCAAATTAAACACACTCTTAAAATGTTACCCAATGTTGACGGATTAGAAACACAGATTTTTACCAGAATCAAAAGCACTCCAGATAATTTATCAATTCTGAAAACCAAAATAAACGTTGCAAAGCAGATTAAAGAAGAAAAAAATAAAGCTGAAGTAATTAGCAAAATCGATGAGACTGACAGATTAATCGTGGAAAAACTAGTAGCAGATGCACGCGTTCCTTTCAACACGATCTCTGATGAACTTAAAATATCGACAGACACTATAGCTAGGAGATATGAAAAATTAAAGCAAAATGGCGATGTGAAGGCAGTTATCCAAATTAACCCTTTAAAAATTGGGTACCCAGCATTCGCAGTATTTAATTTAAATTTCACTCAAAACAATACACCAATTATAGATACCCTATCCAATATACCGGATGTTAACTTTGTTTACCAATTGAGCGGCAAATTTGACTTTTTTGTGTGTCTAATGATTAGAGATATAGATCAAATGATTGAAGTGCAAGAAAAAATTCAAAACATTACAGGAATTACAAGAATGGAAATAGGAACAGGTAAAATCTTTTCTACTTGGCCTCCTCCAAGAGAATTCATCTCAATTTAAAAAAAAGAAAAGCTTTGAGTTTCTTAAATTTTTACCAGCATACCCAAAAGATGAATATGGCCTACTGAACGACTACCGGTGTCAATTCATGTTGCAGCCATTGCGCAATTAAATGGTTTGCAGGAAGGGTTTGCTGAGGCTCTGGAAACTATTTAGGAGAAAAGATGCAGTTTTCTAACTACAGCTTGTAATTTTAGCCAGAGCCTTCTCAGCCCAAACCTCTTCTCCTATTTTGCGGGTTCAAGAAGTTTAAATGGACTTCTTTCCCCATCTGTTTTCAACCGTTTAGCCTTAAATATCTTTGCAATTAGCATCTAAATATCGTACAAGATCAAATTTTGCAGCTAAAATTTTTGATAATTACGCAAAATAGAGGAAGATGTGCTGCATTGCTAGATATTTAGGAAAAAATTGCTCAAGAAAAAACTGCATTTGGATTTGCTTAGTATTCGAAATACTTTAGTCAAGGCAAAAATTTTGAAGGTACCAATTTGGTTCTGAAGGCAAATAGCTTATGACGTTGTTTTGCGAGATTTGGCTGCTTCTATTGGCTTATTTAAGATGTCGCAGGCAAGCCTTAGCAATTCCTCTTTGGTCTCAAAAGACACCTGCTCTTGCTTAATTAAATCTACTTTTTCCGTTCCCCTGTTGTTCCTTTTCCCTCAGTGGCTTGTTGCGGGCAGTGCTGTAGTACTTCAAGTTCGCGTTCTCTGCCGACTAAGTCTGGCTCAACTAAAGCCGCAGACTTCAAGCCAAATTCCTTTCTTTTACTGGTAAAGGAAGAAACATCTACCTGCCCATAATCTATTTCATCGTTATACCTTGAAAAGCTTTTTGATATTACATTATAGTGATCGATAGTCATTGAATGACTGATAAACATACATTGTTCGCTGGGTATGCAAGGAAGAGTGCGTACGTAGTTGTATGCGTTCGTGAGAGAAATGGAAAGATTAATTTTTAATAAAACTCGAACCCAACTGATGGAAAAATGTTGTTGTTTAAGGATTTTGCTTATCTAGAAATTCAAGTGCCAATTCAGTTTGGCTGATAATTCGATTGCTGCATCGAAAAGAGGAGGGGGTTAATAGTGCTTCGTTGGCTGAAGCCCATACCACGTCATTACTTTGGCTAAAATAGGCACTATTACGCCTAAAGCAATTCCTGGGACGAAGGCTATTATGAAAGCGTTTAGGGGGTCTACTGACCAGCTATTTTGTGCCATATCTCGCGCTGGCTTAAGTGAGATGTAGTAGTTCATTAGGGCTTGGATTGCTGCGACAATTACCGAAGCTGTTAAGCCTGAAAATATCATCCGTTTGAAGTTTGTTGATCCATTGTTTAATGATCCAGCCATGTAACCAATGATAACAGCATTAACCAAGTAGAAGAGCATACTGATATCACCATAAAAGTTGTATGCTGGACTTGAACCTGCATAATATCCCGTGTAAAGTCCTGCTGTGCCAACGTAGTACATGCCACCCATGACGAAGCCGGCTGCACCGCCAGCCCATTTATTCCAAAGCAAGCCTAAAACCAGTGGAATTCCGAGAACAATCATTTGAGCAAACCCGGAGCTTAGAATGACAGCAATAGTGCCACTTAAACCGGAGACTCCTAGAACATGGTTTTGTCCGCTGGGATTTACATAGACCGCGAGAACATAGATTAGTATCACTAAAATCATTGGTATGATAAGACCGTAGAGTATGTCTACGAGTTTAAATTTTGGCGTCTCCATTTTTGATTCCTTAGTCCTATCTACGTTGCATTGGGTTTATAAATTTAATGCTTACAGATGTGTGGCTGAAACACCTAAATCTAGATATAGATAATCTTGTTGGATATTTCTTGCTGGGTGAATCAACATATCTTGGATAGTTCTGCAGTTATAAGGGTTAATTTCACTTTTCTCATCGCAATTGGTTAAAACCAGTTTACTTGAGATCTAATTATGAAATGGTCAAAATCGTTAAGGAATTACCTTCGTCTCCAGATATTGAGAATTCGTTTAGAGGCTTGGGATAGAAAATGAAATCATACACCAAGGAGATTCTTCCTCAGACTCTTTTTTTGCCGTAACAGTTATTTCAAACATTAGTCTCATGATTTTGTAATCAGTTAATTACCGTTGTCTTAGGGGAAGGATTATGGAGCACGGGAAAAAACCTAAAAATATAGATGAATACATCGCTACTTTTCCAAAAAATATACAAACTATTTTACTAGAAATTAGGCAAGTGATTAGAGATGCTGCGCCTCAAGCGTTAGAGGCTATCAGTTATCAGATTCCCACTTTCAAACTGAATGGCAATTTGGTTCATTTTGCGGCTTTTAAAGATCATATTAGTTTTTTTCCAACTTCATCAGGTGTTGAAGCGTTTAGAAAAGAACTGACCAGTTATGAATCTTCAAAAGGCACAATTAGATTTCCATTGGATAAGCCAATTCCGCTTGACTTAGTTAAGCAAATTGTGAAGTTTAGAGTAAAAGAAAGTTTGCAGAAGAAATAATTTCCTTGCTTACTTCTTAGTTGTTTAGTTGAAATTTTTTCTTTGCAAATCAGCAAAGTCTACTTCACAAAAAACATTAAGTTATCACACGCAAATTATACTCTGCGGTGATGGGCTTGCCAAAATCGCGTGCAGTTAGGGAACAGTCTCCAAACGGCGAGATTCACCTCATTCTCTCAGGGTACAAGTTTGATGAGACAAAGGAAACTGCAGAAGACTTCGATGATGCTGAAATAAGAAAAATTATGAAAAAAGAAGCCTCCAAACCGCTTCTACTTTTACGCGTAGAATGAAGGAATCCCGCGTGGAAATCGCCTATACAATTGCTTACAAATGACTTTGCCTTCCAAATAATTTGTGCTAAAAACAAAGCTACAATTTTGGAGAACAAATAGTTGCATTGTACTCAAACAGTTTTCATCTTGAACTTTCTCTCGTTGCTTGAAAATCCTTGTGGATTCTCTTAATAATTTAGCTTTGACGCAATTTTTTTCCCACGGAGAATGCTTCGCCAAGTTTGTTGCCGACACTATAATACGCCATACTTCCGAATGAACCCCACAGCATTGGTCGCACCTTCTCGATGTCTGGAAGTCTGTTTTTATTTAGAACCTTACTATCAGCAACCAATCCGACAATTTCTCCTACGAACATTGTATGTGAACCAAGATCGTCCTGCTTTATCAACTTGCATTCAAGGGCGTATGGAAATTCTTTTACGATTGGGGCATTGACCAGTTTGCTCTTTTCTGCAGTAAGATGAGTTTCCTTAAATTTTTCAAATTCTCTTCCTGATACCATGCCAACAAAGTCAGCTTCCTTGAAATATTTTTCAGAAGGAATATTCACTGTGAATGCTTCGGTCTGTTTGATGTTATGATAAGTAAGTGTCGCTTCCCTGAGAGATATTCCGATACAGGGCGGTTTGCTTGAGACGATTCCTCCCCATGCAGCATTCATGATGTTAGGTTTGCCATCGGAGCCATATGTTCCAATGATAAGCACTGGAGAGGGGAGCAGTATTGTTTGTGCTGGAAGAGAGAGTTTCATAATTGATTCTTCGCTAGGAGCTTTTAACTGCTGAGACTTTTACGCTTACCACAATGTTAGCTGCTTGTCTTACCTCTTCTTCAGCCATGCTTGCCGTTTTGATGATTTTTTCCAAAGTGGATTCACTTATAATGTATTCAAGCGGATAGGTTTTTTCTTCAAGCACTTTAACTTCGCGGAACCCCGCTTTTCGTATTAGTTCAAGATATTTGTCTTTATGCACTGCTCCCGATATGCATCCGGCATAAGCTTCAACATTCTTTTGAATGGATTCAGGTAACTCTTTTAAGAGAACAATGTCCGAAACCATTAGCCGACCTTTTGGGGCCAGAACTCTGAAAGCTTCTTCGAATACTCGCTTCTTGTTTGGGGCGAGATTGATTACGCAGTTTGAGATTATCACATCAACCGAGTTGTCTGCAACGGGCAGGTTTTCAATTTCTCCAAGTCTAAACTCGATATTTGTGTATTTGCCTTTCTTAGCGTTGGCTCTTGCTTTGTCAAGCATTTCAGGGGTCATATCTACTCCAATTACTTTGCCTTGTTTGCCAACTTTCTTAGCTGCCAAGAAGCAATCAAACCCAGCGCCTGAACCCAAATCTAGAACTCTTTCACCTTCCTTCAAAGATGCTAAAGCAGTTGGATTGCCACAGCCTAAACCAAGATTGGAGCCTTCTGGAACTGCATTCATTTCTTCTTCGCTGTATCCAATCATTTTACTTACTTGTTCGCTTGTTGGAGAAGAACAACAGCTAACATTAGAAGCAGCGCAAGAACCATTAGTCTTAGCAACTCTTGCATATCGATTTCTAACAAGTTTCTTAACTTTTTCTTCTTTCATAATCAACTCTCCTGTTTAGTTACACCTTTCAATAATGGACCAAGCGTTTTTGTTACGGCACCCTGAAGCCTTTCAGCTTTCAACATCATGATGCAACATACTTCGCCATCTTTCTCGCAAGCTACGACAGCTATTTTGTCGTTTGGCTTAAAATTTGCTTTTTCACGTAAATCCTTGGGAAGGACAATTTGCCCTTTTGCATCCATCGATATTACTGCATCAATCCTGCAGGTGTCACCAACACAACTACTCACGATTAATCACCGTGAGCAAAGTAACGCATTTTTAATACTTAAGCTTTCCTATTTTTCTGAAAATTCTGAATGTACAGCATTATAGTTTAATAGTTAAAATCGCGATTTTTCCTACAATTACTTAAATATTTGCTCAGTGACAACAACTAACTAATAAGCTAAGGATTACGTTTGCAATTTTCTTTATTTGGTCAGAAATAAAGAATTATATTTGAAAGGACAGATTTAAATGGAAAAATCTTGGTGATTTAACACCACCATAATCTCTCGAATAAGTCTCAATTAGTTTTTTATCGTTTTGTCTTTTGTATAGCTTCGGCAACGATGAATAAGCCAACGAGTACAATTATTGTAGGTATAAATGGCATTGCAAATCCCGCGATTCCAGAAACACTTAGAGCAATTGCAAGCAGACCTATGAAGAGACTGAATTTGCTTATGCTGATTCCTGTAACTTTTCTGATTAAGTTTAGGGCTATCAATATTAATCCAGCTCCGAGAGCGAGGTAGATTCCAGTGTCCACCTTATAATAGGCAGATGCTATCCATCCAACTCCGAGTAAAACTATGAATACTCCCCATGCTATGGCATCCAAGACTTTGCTACTTACTGATTTTTCAGTCATTTTTTTCACCTCCAACCTTTATCATTATTTGCCCAGCTCAGGTGCATCCGCATGAGCTTTTCGAGTTCTCTCCAATTTCCAAGTCCAATAGACCTGCAGCAAATCTGTCCATTTGCGTGTTAGAGTTCTTTCTTACAACCTTTGCGACACCGATTGCTTCTGCGATTTCTTTTTTGTCTGCACCGCTGTCGAGAGCTTTTTTAGTTATTGTTTTGAGACAGGGTTGGCAGTTGATCGTAAATGCTGCGCTAACTGCTATCAGCCATTTTGTTTTGGTTTCCATATATTGATCCTCTTCTTTATTTCTACTTCTTTATTGGGAGTAGAAAAGTATTTAAGATTTTTCTGGCATCTACTTCTCAGAAAGCAGGAGAACCCTTTGATGAAAAATGCTGCAGTAGCCCACGAAAGAATAGTTACACACCTAAAAAATCTCAACCTATCGACTTATGAAGCTGAAATTTACGCAAGTTTGCTAACCCATCCATCGATGACAGCAAGTGCATTATGCAAAGACACCGGAATTTCAGACACCAAGATTTACTATGCACTTGATGGGCTCTCAGAAAAGGGAATGCTAATTGTGCATAATGCTAATCCAAAGGTATACAAACCCACTCATCCCAAGGAAGCAATTGCGAACCTAAAGCAGCGATTAACCGAAAAGTTAAATGAAGAACTCAAAGAAGCAGACGTTTTGGTCGATATGTTATCACCTATTTATGAAAGCGTAGAAAAGCAAGAAGAACTTGAAGTCGCTTACATCATAAATGGAAAGAACAGCATCGTAAACAAAATGAAAGCTTTAATTAGCTCAGCCAAAAAAGAGGTAACACTTTTTGTTTCTTATCCTATGCTTTTCAAAGAACTCAGTTCATCACTTCGCGAAGCGCAAGAGAAACGCAGGATTAGACTAAACATCGCTATGACTGAAGAGATGTTAAAAACAGAAAATATCAAAGGCCTTGGAGACACACGACAATTATGCTGTGCAGTAACACTGTTAATAATTGATTTGAAAACACTTGTGACGGTGACAGACTTGACATTTTCTGAGAGTGCCATGCTCTCCCAAGACCAAAACTTAATTCGCGTCGCAAGAGACTACTATGAAAACTCAATGTGCTACATTCCGTAGCATACCTAGCTAAAAACCTTCTGCTTCGTGTATTTCGGCTTATAACAAAATTTAAATTAAATATGGGTGAATAGTATAATCAGGGTCCTGTTTTTGAGTCTTGACTGGAAAAAATGGACAAAAAATGACTTAGTCTTTGGCATTATTCTACCTATTATCGCAGTTTTCGTTATTGTCTTGATTTCAAAGATTCCGTCATTATTTGGTGGTGGATTTGGAATAGTCACTGGACTCGTAATGGAGATTGAAGAACTTGTTGTCATAGTCGGCGTTCCTTTAGCTCTTGGTCTACTGTGGAATCAGTGGGCAGGAGGAGCTTCGGGCTTCTTAATGGGCACATTCTACGCTTTTTACTGGTCGAGTAGTTTTCACGGAATCCATGGTTCAGGCACAGTCCTTTTAGCATACATTCTTAGCCCAATGCTAATCGGCTATATGGCAGGCGCTCTAAACAAGCGTTCAGAAAATTTCAAAAGACTACTAATTTCTGGGTTAGTCGCTTGTACAATTGGAGGCATAGTTTTGTTTACTATATTCCAGATGTCGACTGCAAACGTGGTCACAGGAGTAGTTGGATTTGCACTGACAGTCTTAGCACGCATGTTGGCTGCTGTGCTGACAGCTATTGTGGTCAAGGTTTTCTTTTGGTATGGCATGGGTGCTCAAAAACACCCAAATATTTCCTAAGCTTTTCTAATTTATCGGGAACTTCTTTGAACCAGATTTCTTGTGACAAAAAAACTTGCATAAACTACATAGAAGAGCACTGTTCGCTTACTAACCCATAAAAAGTTGGTGACGGATGCCTTGATTTCGAAGATGCAATGGATTTTCTCAGACTAGAAGCAGATGCAATAAAAGGAACATTCAACTAAACGTCTGTCGAAGGCTAACCAATTTATCATGCCCTTGATTGGGTTTATGTGGTCCAGAAGGAATAAATCTCCAAGTTCTCTTTCTCAAACTCTTTCTTTAAAATAACCTTTACTTCATCTTCATCAAGGTTCCAAAGACCATTTTTACCTTTTCTTAGAGGAATTCCTGTCTCCCTTAGAGAGTTTCCTTTAGGAAAGTCAAGGAAGATATAGTAACGTCTTTCGTCCATCAAAATTACTCTTAAAGTTGTAAGTTCCTTATTTGGTGAAAGAGCATTTTGTTCAATGACGTAAACAAGCGATTTTGGCTTCTTTTCGCTGACTAGACGTTTGAATTCTTGCCAGCTTCTAACCCTAATATTTCCATCACTCATTTTCTTCGATTAACCTTTGGACTTTGCTCTCTATTTCATCTCTAATTTCCCTTACTTTTTCAATGGATTTAGCTTTATGGTCTTCGAGTTTCCAATCGACTGTTGGTTTAAAGAATGGCCCAGGGCAGATTCCTTGATCATTGCAACCCATTGTTACAATTAGGTCAGACTCTTGAGCCATTTGAAAAGTTAGCAATTTTGGCTTTTTTGAGGAAATGTCAATGCCTTTCTCTTGCATAACTTGAACAACAACTTGATTAATTTTGTCGGCAGGTTTGTTGCCAGCACTAGATGCGATAATTTTCTCTTTTCCATACTTATTGGCAAAAGCCTCAGCCATTTGACTTCTGCCTGCATTCTCAACACAGACAAATAACATTTTTTTCGTGCTTTGTTCTCCTTATCTTTGTAGTTTTCTTATTCAAAGTGCAACGTTCATCAAGCTTAACTTTACTGGAGCGTGCGCTCTATATTTTAGGGTTTGTTTTTCTTCAGTTTATCAATTTTTTGCGTTTCCTCTTCCGAAGGATGAGTGATAGCGCCTACTGGACAAATATCTTCGCAACCTCGACAGAATACAACGCAGCGGTTAGGGATTACCTCAGACTTTTTTATGCCATTTTTCTATTCAAGCTTAAAAGCTTTCATGTGGTAAAAATCGACGCATTTACCGCAGATTATGCATTTTTCGTAATCTATCTTTGGGTCCCAATGTATCTTGTTCCGAGAAATCCCTTCATAATCCTCTTCCGACATTTTTCATTTACAACTCTAAGTCTTTCTATAATTTCTCTCGGAAGGACAACCAGGACATTTCTTTGCTGCGTATCGAACACATAAATCACAGCTTACCCCACAACTCTTGACCATTTTATCTTTGTCCGTAATGTTTTCTCTTACCTGAAGGAAGGGTGAGTAGTAAACATCACTTATTGGGTAAAACTCTGACCTGCGTATTCCAGGGCTACTTCGCAGTGAACATTTTTCCATAGCTATGCACTCGAGCATATCCCGGTTTTCTGCCACAACTAACGCTATCAGATTGTAGCCGCCTATAGTCTTGAAAATGTTGACAACACGAGGGCAATCCTTGAACCTTTCAATCAAGCTATTCATAGCTTGAGCGCTCTCCATTTCAAGCATTACCATCGCCGGAAGGAGACTGAGTTGAGTAGGATTGAGGGAAGCAAATATTTTGATTGTTCCTTTTTCAAGTAGTTTTTGCAGTCTCCTTCTGACGCCCATGCTAGTATAGCCAGTGCTTTTGGCTAATTCTCCAAGTGAGGCTCGCCCATCTTGTTGAAGGCAAGCTACTATTTTCCTATCTATCTCATCCATGAAGAACACTGTTTATTTTCTAAACAGAACGTATTAATATTGTTTACCTATTAAACTATTTATTATAAAAAGAGGTTTTATTTTTGGTCAAAAGAATAATGATTCCGGTAGAAAGTGAAGAAGGATTACTTTCAGAAGTGGCTCAACACTTCGGAAGAGCACCATTCTTCGCTATCGTCGAATTAGACGAAAATTGCAAAATCATAGGAGTTAGAACTGAAAAAAATAAAAGTGAGCACATGGGAGGTGCCCCAGGTCACTCTCACGAGAGTTTCCTCTCTTTGAAGCCAGATGTAGTCGTGGCATTTTCAATGGGACCAGGTGCACTAAACACTTTCAAAGAAGAAGGCATACCCGTTCTACAAGCTAAAGCTTTAACAGTAGAAGAAAACATCGCAGAATATAATGAAGACAAGCTCGAAGAACTCACAGGTGGATGCGAACACGCCCACCACCATGAACACAACCATTAACTGGTGAATAAAATGCCCAAAATTAAAGCAAAAGCAACTTGGATAGAAAACGTACACACCAAAGTTGATAAACAAAGAAACCACAGCGTAGAATGCGACCTTTCGACAGCTGCAGGCGGAACCGATTGCGGTCCGACAGCACTAGAACTCAGCCTTATGTCATTAGCCGATTGCGGCGTGACAATCTTTGCTGATATCTGCAAGAAAAGCAACATTAAATTGAAAAAGGTGGAAGTAACTGCTGAAGCCGATAAATCTCCAGACTCACCAATGATAAGTGGGGTCACCCTGAAGGTAAACGCTTCTTCCGATGCTAGAAAAGAACTACTCGAAGCTGCTTGGAGAAGAACCGAAGCAAACTGTCCGGTACTGTTTATCTTCAAAGAACCTACTCCAGTAAAGGTTGAATTTGAAGGGAAAACAGAATAAACAATTCAAGGGTTTGAGGGACTGTTTAAAATGTCGTATTCTTCCATGGCAAACCTGCAGAGAGAATAGTAGGCGCTTACCCAAAGATACACATAGAAGCAGTGTTCAAACGTTACCTGAGGCAATAGCGGTATGACAGAAAAAACAACCGGTCGACCAATTTTTTTCCCCGAAAAATTAGTTTTACTCGGCAATCTCGGCCTCTTCATTTGGATTGTGCTTGACACAGTTGCTTTTCTACTATTTGACATAACGGCTGGCATTGTTTTTCTTGTGGCGACGCTAATCGCAGTTTATGGTGTACTACATATTCTCGGTTGCTTGCGTCCATGCTACAACTGCATAAAATGCACTCACGGCATGGGACGACTGGCGGCATTATACTTTGGCAAACGCATCTTCAAAGACTACCAATACAGCTACAAACTACCCACAGCAATATTCTTCTCATTATTTATCGGTGCGTTTCCAGCTGTATTCGCATTATTTTCTATGCTTCAAAACTTTAGTATCGTTAAAGTAGGGGTTTTTGTGGTTCTTTTGGCACTTACAATCTACAGTGGCTTAACGTGGCGAACAACAAAACGGTGAACCCACTTTTGATCAAGATGGGATTAGTCAAGAAACTTTGACTATAAACAGTCAAGAAAACTTGACGAATAACTTTTTATTGAAAACGAATCCAAATAGTGAATATGAGAAAAAGCCTTGCTTCATTGCTAATCCTTCTGTTCTTAACTACTTTAGTAACGTTCCATCCTGCTACGGTTGTATCTCAAACCTACAATGAAGTTAATGGGATAATAAGCTCCAATATAACACTGACCAAGGCAAACGGTCCCTACCACTTTGCTCAGGTTGTCGTAAATTCAGGTGCCACATTAACCATTGAAGCAGGGTCAACTGTTAGCATTGGCGGTTATTTGCAAGTAGATGGAACGTTGATTGCTAAAGGTACCAATAACAATTCAATTTACTTCAGCGGTGGTCCCATAACTTTTACCTCCACAAGCACTGCAAACTCCTTAATTGAATATGCGAATCTTTTTTGGGTTCAAGTTGCGATAAGCGGAAGAGTGACAATAGAAAACAGCTTTTTACAAGCAGGTCAAGCTGTCACTACTCTTAGCATAAGCGGAGGGTCACCAATAATTTCATTCAACACCCTAAAAGGAACACTAGATTCTGTTTCAGTAGTTATTATTTCAGGGGGGTCACCCACAATTTCAAACAACAACATCATTGCATTTGTAGATAATGGTCTTTATCCAAACCCCCCTGCAGGGATGAACAGATTCGGGTCGGCCTACGGAGTTCACGCATATAATGTGAGTGGGGCAATCATAACAAACAACAAGTTCTACCAACCATTCCGCAGCTCCAGCGTCCAGGTGGATTCAGGCACAGCAACTGTAGAAGGAAACACTGAATATCTAAACGAATCGATAGCTTATCCAACGCCAACTCCACCGCCGCCAACACCAACGCCCATACCAACACCAACTCTCCCGCCTTATCCACCACAAACTACACTAACTCCCACTGCAAATCCGACCTCAACTCCCACAATTCCAGAAGTCTCATCAACGATAATTCTTGCATTATTTTTGACCGCAACTCTGCTAACATTGTTGGTTCAGCTCAAGAAAGGGATACACAGCTTCTAACAAAAAAAATTTAACTTTGGGATTGCACTCAGATCCTCTGGCAAATTCGAAAGAGGACTGTATTGAACTCCTTCACCTGTGGAGATATCACCCGCACAACCCCTTTTTCAAGTTTTTCAATTTAAAAAGGGCGGAAAGTGCTTGAGTTATTGGATTATTATTTTCCCATGACTTTTCTATTAGCGATCTCGATGTCTTCCGCTTTTATGGTTTTTCTTCGGGCATGAATGGCATAATCAAGTGCTTCTTTAGCAATCCTAACGCCAATCTCCTCAAGAACTTTTGCAAGCTCTTTCGCTGCTGCTTCACTTACCCTATCTGCTCCGGCTTTCTTACATAATCGATGCATTGGAGCTACAGCCATTACTGGTTCGTTCATATAGACTTCTCCTTAGCCTCTTTTTCTTTTTTAAGCAATATTAATCTTTGTTATCTTTTTCCTTTGAGCTAAAAACGTAGCTTCTTCTTTTCCTCTTCTGAATGAGTTTTTCCGAGGCAAATGATCAAAAACCATAATCTTTCAGAGATTTTATGGCTCAATTCCAGAGATTTCAATTAAAGCGGCTCAAATACAGCTTGGGCTTTAACAAATTATAAATACAATTACTGACATATATAAGATCCCGAGGTTGTATTGATGGCGAAGAAACCAGTTAAGAAAGACGCAAAGAAAGCCCCAGCAAAGAAAAAGTAAAACCTCGGCGTAGGCGTATTTACTTCTCTATTTTTTCTTTTTTTTATTTAAAGGAAGGTTTCACAAATTATTCTTTTGGATTTTAGTTTAAACGTGACTTTATTATGTTGTTTGGCTCGCTGCCATTAACCTGTCTTTTCAATCGCTAAAGTAGCAACATACTCCCGATTTTTGGGTGGATTCATATCTCTCGACCCGTCAAAAACGAATTTGGTTTTCCAATCAAGGTGTTCTGCTGCAAGCTGCAAATGGCAAAGAGCAATACCCACATTTACGGAAAAATAACTCCCACCGACTATGCTCCTAAGAAAGCTAGCTTTAGAAGAATAAGCATGAATTAGATTCTTGTTGCCTGTAAAATACCAATTTTGCAGGTTGACAGCTGATGGAGCAAGACGAGTTGGCTCTAACAATTCGTCGGCACCCTCAATATTGGTTATCTTCGAAAGAGATTCTCTCTTGAACTGCGAAACATTGGTCCGATATAGTGTTTCCCTTGAATTTCCAAACGACATCAAGATTATAAATTCAAGATTCGAAGACTCCGTTACTTCTTTTGTTGGTTGAAGAATACCCAACCAGCAACTGCCTAAGCCAGCAGCTGAAAGATAAAGATCCATTTGCTGAAGCATGAACCCGATGTTTGTTTTGTAAGTGTCTTTAGCTTCTGAGAATGCTGCAATATAATGGGGTGCGTTGTTCCTAAATTTTCTTGTTACTTCATTTGTAGAAATAATCCTGAACTCTGTCTTGATTCCAGCTAACATTGGCTTCAAAGACTGCAAGTTCTCTGAAATCTCTGTGAGACGATTCTGGTTAATTGGTGCTGAATCATAATTTCTGATTGATTTTCTTTTAAAAATCGCTTCGTAAAGAGCGGTCTCATTCATTATAAACACCTTCAGTAAATCCCTTCGACTTACAATAAAAATATTCACCCCCTTAAGTATTCTAAGATGTTACAAAATATCACTCCAATGGAGACCTCACCCATATTTCCCTCTTTTTTCTTCATTCGAAGCCAATAAATGTCTTATATGAAGTATGCCATAAAATTAGAACGGCAAAGGAAAGGTTAACCAGCATTGAAGAAAACATTGGAGGTGGCAGCTTTAGCACTTATGCTATTAGCCTGCGCACAACTCAGTTTAGGAGAAACGCATTTCAGTTCTGGAAAACTCAACAGCTCCTCAACAAGTGTTAAAGTCAGCCGAAATCTATCAAGGCTTCTACAAACGGAAAGCAGGGAATTGCGGAGTCGCTAAGGCACCAGCCCGCCAACACTGACACAACTCTTTTCTTCACTGTGTTAAGGAATTCGCGGGTCAGTCTGGTTTTTCCGCTGCCAGCTTCGCCCGAGATAAAAACTGTATTTCCTTTTCCTTCAATTGCCAAATTCAGAAAAGCCTGCAGCTCTTCAAGTTCATGTTCTCTGCCGACTAGAACCGGCTCTGCTAACGTGTTTGGCTTCAATTTTTCTTGTGCCGCCCTTTTCAGGCCTGTACTGTCGGTTACAATTTAGCGTGTTTCTTGTATTTTTAAGTTTAAAAAGAGCGGTAAAATCTGGATGGATTTTTGCAGGGAATTTTTTCTTTGCGGTGCCGGCATTACGATTTTTTGGTATTGCAGCGTGCAGTTCATTTGTACATGCTTTTTCGGTGACCGACCGCTAAGAGGAGAATTCTTTCTTCCTCAATTCTGTAAAGAATTCGGTATTTCCCAACTCTATATGAATAGACGCCTTGGAATTCGCCATGAGCGGTTTTCCCACAGAGAACTTTCGTGTCAAGGTGCAGGTCTCGCACAAGCTTTTCCAAAGTCATTGTTTTGCACTGTTTTGCTTCACGCAAGGAAGCACGCATATCCTTCACAAGTTCTTTGTCATGCATGACTTCAAGAGTCTCAAGTAGTTCTTGCATCAGATTTGTAGCCTTACTAAGCAGCTCTTTCTCCTCGTTAGTCAAGAGAGTCATAGTGCAGGTCAGTTTGTATGGTATGCGCTCAAAAAGGGAATAGCGCGCTAGCTCCATGTTCCAATTTTTCTGTAAATTGTTATCGACCTTTTGGGAAAAATAGGGTTAAGCATTTCCTCTTAATTCTTTTTATTAATCATCTCTACCTCCAGAAAGTTGGAAAGTCTTAAGAGGCCAACCAATAATTCTAATCTGGGCGAAGATTGTGCAGAAATTCTCGATCCTCTTAATTGCACTTTTGATTATGGCATCCTGCACTGTGTTTTCTGCAAGATCGGTAAATGGCTGGAGCAACGGTGGCTACTCCACAGATCCATCTAACCCTGTATATGGAACACATGATTGGATAGCCCAACATGCATTAGATTGGCTTCCTGGCAATGAAAAACAGTATTTGCTGGATAATCTTGCCTCTTACTTGTATGGAACTGAACTTCCTGATAACAGTCAGGCACCTGACGGCATAGGCGATATCGCAAAACATCACATCTACTATTGGTCCAATGGAAGCCTGCAAGATGGTGCTGCGGCAATTCGAGCGGATGAGGAATTTCAAATTGCTCTAACTTTTCTTGAGGCAAGAGATTACGCTAATGCTGCAAAGACCGCTGGAATTATGAGCCACTACATTGTGGACCCAGGTGTTTGGGCGCACGTAATGGGAGCGTCCACTGATTGGGGAAGCGAAACTGGTAACAATCATTCTAATTATGAAAGCTATGTCAATGGAAGAACATCAAATTACACTGACACTTTCAATCATTACCTTTCCTTTAATGGCAGTTTATCAATGATTTCCGCAGGCAATGCAGCTAAAGGTCTTGCTTATGACGCCACTTTTGATCATGGTGGAATTTTTACCTGTGTCTGGATGAATAATAATTATAATGTGTCTAATCCAATTTATTGGGATCGCGCTGGAGAATCTCTTAACCTCGCAGTCAATTACCTCACAGAAGTATTGCACACCCTTTATATTGATTCAGAACCCAGTTTTGGTCCAACTCAAGTCAGCGGAGTTATAGCTTCAGATACGACTTGGGGTACTTCAGGAAGCCCATATAATCTAACTGGAAATACCCTTGTAAGTAAAGGCGTTACTTTAACAATACTGCCAGGTGTTTCTGTAAACCTTAATGGTTACTACATTATGGTTAACGGGACACTGAATGCAACAGGAAACAGCGCAAACCCTATTGCATTTAATAATGGTCAAGTTAGTTTCACTAAATACTGCAATGCTTGGAACGAAAACACAGGTATGGGCTGCATAATCGCATATGCAACTCTAAGTTCATCCTTGTCTAGTCTCTACCCTCTTTACCTGAGCAATCCCGTAAAAATAGCCAATGACACAATAAGAACATGTGACGGTAAATCTACAGCGATTATTGTAGCGCGAGAAGCATCAGTTAATCCACCGATTATTTTTAATAATGTTATTTATGGCGGAATAAGTGTTTCTCAAGATTCATGTGCTTTAATTTCAAATAACAATATTTTTGGAGGGATTGGAGTAACTTTACTAGACCCAATCTATGGTGGAGGCAATTCAACTATCGTTGGCAATACTATTTCCAAGTCTTCAATAGGAATTGCTATTGAAATTGATAAGTCAACCCTCCAAACTGTTCTGATAGAGAAAAATTTAATAATTAATAATAATGAGGGCATTGAAATCTACCAAGATCGTGGCCCAGTCAACTCGCCTATAATATTAGATAACACAATTACAAACAATACTATTGGGATATATCTTAAAGCTGTAATTAGCCAATCAATCTCAAACAACAACATTTACAACAACTCGAATTATAACATAAAAAATGAAGGCGGCAATGTTGATGCAACTTACAATTGGTGGGGGACAACCGACGCACAAGCGATTAGCCAGACAATATACGATTTCAAAAATAATTTCATTTGGGGCACAGTTAGTTTTGTTTCATTTTTAACCTTGCCTAATAATCAAGCGCCCGTTTTCATTGCCGCTTCTGCTGGAAATGGCGGTCTAATGAATCCAAACGGAATAATTTATCTCAATTGTGGTGATAATCAAACTTTCAATGTAGCAGCAAACGCGGGTTATCAGATAGCTGATGTTTTGGTAGATGGAAGTTCAGTTGGGGCTTGTAATTCGTATGCTTTTAGCAACGTTACTGCTCAGCACTCAATTGTTGCAAACTTTGTGATTTACAATTACGTTATCACCGTTGCTCAAGGTGCCAATGGTGTTATTTCTCCAGGTACAACAGTTGTTAGCTACGGTAGCAGTCAGAATTTCATCATAACGCCGAATACAGGTTATCACGTCGTTGATGTTGCTGTCGATGGAGTTTCTAGAGGTGTGTTGACTTCTTATTCTTTCAATAACGTTCAGGTTCCTCACTCGATTACTACTACGTTTGCGATTAACACATACACGGTGACTGTTACTGCAGGTGCGAATGGACAAATAACTCCTTCAACTGGATCTGCAAATTACAGCGCTACGCCAACCTACACCATTACACCAAATACTGACTATCATATTGCAAGCATAACTGTAAATGGGCAATCAGTTACGGTCACAAGTCCTGTAGGCCAGACATATCAGTTTAGTCCCGTTTCAAATAACGCGTCTATTGGCGCGACTTTTGCAGTCAACACTTGTGCAATTACTGTTACTCAAAGTGCTAATGGATTGATTACCGGACCCAGCTCTGTGAATTATGGCTCTGACGCTGTCTACAGTATTGCAGCATCTGCAGGTTGCCACATCGTTGATGTATGGGTTGATGGCTCCTCAAAAGGCCCAGTTACCTCGTATACCATCAGCAATGTCCAAACTACTCACACAATTACTGCAAGTTTTGCATCAGACCCAACGCCTACTCCAACTCCAGTTCCAACGGATGCGCCAACTCAATCTCCCACATCAACTTCAACTCCGACGTCAACCCCCCTTATCTTTTCTCCTACCACATCACCTTTGACTACACCTTCAGTTCCAGAATTTCCGCTAGTCGCCTTTACTTTAATCGTGCTTTTGGCAATATCCACAGCAATATTATTCATTGCAAGAAAATCCAGAAGATAAACAAGAGGTAAAAGAGTTATATTATTTCATTATAGTATTCTTCGATGAGGAGAATAATTATGGCCGGTTCAGAGTTTCTTATATCATTAGGTTTGTGGTTTGTTCGTGCTTTTGTTTCAAGCTTGATTTGCCTGTTGATTGGGTACGTTGGAATTAAAAGTATCACACTTTTAACGCCGAAGATTAAAGAGTTCGTGAGCATCAAAGGCAATTCTTTGGCAACTAGCCTTTTTGTAGGCGGCTTTTTTGTTTATGCTGGCTTGGTCGTTTATGGTTCGATGGTTAACCCATTCTTCCTTTCGCAGTCAGTAGCTCTTGGCTCCTACTTCAACCTACAAAGACTTCTCGTCGTCGTTATAAGCTTCTTTGTAAGCCTGTTCTTTGGCGCCCTGTTCATTTTGGGTTTCACTAAATTCAGGCTTTTCGGCGTGGAGCTGGATGACATCAACAAGCATCCTTTAGCTATCGGAACCTTCCTTTTTTCCTATGAAGTGTTCTTGGGACTCATCATGTTAGCAAGCTTAACTGTCCCCATAGGGTAGATGAATCCAACAAATGAGTTGCGCTCGGTACCTTTTGGCGTTGTTGCTTGTTTTCACGTTAGCCGTTGCATTTAACAAAAATGTCAGCGGGTTTGAAGCTTCTAGCTTCAATCAGAAGAATGTCGATTGGTATGACAACTGGGGAATAGATAGGAATGACGCAGGGTATAATGGCGCTTTTCCCGGGTACTTGCCAAACCTTGCGATTGAAACACTAGGCGTAAACAAGGAGCTAGCCTACAGCATTGGCCAACAGTTCCAGAACCAGTACCCAGACAATGTTAGCCGCGCAGTTGCCATCCTGAAGTACGTCCAAACATGGACATACTATGGCTACGATAGCGACAACTTCATCAGAAATGGCGTCGCCCAAGACGAATGGGCACAGAACGCTGACGAATTTGCTCATGCCTTTAACACAAGCAATGGCGTCACAGCCGTCGGAGACTGCGAAGATATGGCCTTCCTGTGCGCTACAATCTATGTGGGTGCAGGTTTCGACGCAGCAGTTATCGATGCACCCGACCATTGTGCCCTATTAATTTGGCTTCCAGAATTCTCGAATGCAAACGATTATTGGGATATTAATGATGGCAGGGGCGCTGGTTGGATATGGGTTGAAGCCACAGGCAGTTCCAATCCTTTGGGTTGGACTCCACCAGATTTCGAAGACGGCGGATGGACTGCTTATCCAATAAACTCTTTAGAATTCGTTGGTTACTCTCCTACACAGTCCACATCGACGATCACTGGTTTGCCTTCGACTGATTCTGATGTTTTGTTGGTGATAGTTGCTATAATAATTTCAGTCATACTTTCTATTGTAAGATCGAAAACGAGATAACAAGTCAATTATAAGAGTCTGGGATGGGAATTGACCCCCTTCACCTGTTGAGATTTCACCCGCACAACCCCTTTCTTGTTTACAGGAAAACTTTACAAGGTAATTCGTTTAAGTCTTGGCGTAAATTATTCCATTTCAACTAGCGAGTTAGTTGAGAGATCTTGACCAGTTTAGAACCTTAAAATTTGCTCATTCTTAATGGTTAAAAACCTTGTTCAGACTTTTGTCGCAATTTCTTTTCTCGGTTTTCGTTTAAGTAAATTCCTTTCGCTCGAATAGTATCAAACCTATGATTGCCGTGACTGCGAAATAAATCCCCATGATTGCGAGACCTTCTGGAATTGTCGCATTGTATGTTATGAAACTTGTTCCGCCTCCCGGTCCAAATCCTCCCGTGGTCATATGGGGAGGATACGTTGTTGTCAATACGTTGCCGATGATTTGGGAGCCGTATGTCAAAATGAACCAAGGTTCAATCTGAACAAGCGCTGAAACTAATGATTGAATCAGAGTAAAAACGAATAGGAACAATATAGCTGTAATTAGAATGGACATGGAACTACTTTTGAACAGAGAACTGAAGAAAAATGTGAAGCCAAGAACCGCAATTAAGTAAAAAAGTGCGAACAACAATGACTCACCGAATTGAAATGGAATACCTGAGAAGTAGTACAAACCATTAGCTACAGTGACCACAGTGAAAATGCCCAACATGACAAACGATGCGATGAAAGCGGCTAACCATTTTCCTACGTAAATAGATGAACGTCTAATGGGGTTTGGAGCACTAAAGTATCCAGTTTTATTTTGAAATTCTCCCGATATTGCGTCCCCGCCGAAGAAGATTCCAGATAGTACAACTACAAATGTTACGCTTGTTCCCCACCAACTGTTGTAGAATGTTAGGTCAGACAAAAGAAAGGCTGTTGGACGATAATACCCAACAAGGACGGTGAGAAGTATGCTTATCAACGCTGTTATGATTAGCATTATGAAGAATCGGCGACCCCTTAGGTAATCGAGGAGCGTGTACTTCATTATTGTGCCGACTTGGGTAATGCTAGAGGGCACTATATTCTTTGTTTCAAAGTTGATTTGAGTCATGTTTATCACAACGTCGATGTAATGAGTTTTAGATATGCGTCTTCAAGTTCTGATGATGCAGCCTTGTAGCTGACTACGCCAATATTTAGCTTGATAATATCATTTAGCAGACGTTCT
>Ga0326726_10000065_pt1 | contig 96845 bp, 84 predicted proteins | sample MHFenrmetagenome_2_FD_207603 | JGI IMG/M metagenome (GOLD analysis project Ga0326726, IMG submission 207603) | Lab enriched peat soil microbial communities from Michigan Hollow, Ithaca, NY, United States - MHF15MN | ecosystem: Environmental > Terrestrial > Soil > Wetlands > Peat | place: USA... | reverse complement strand
TGCAAGCCTGCTTTCCCTAGCTTAGGGCCATTTTTGTGCAAGCCTGCTTTCCCTAGCTTAGGGCCATTTTTGTGCAAGCCTGCTTTCCCTAAATGACGAACGAATTATTCAAGAGGAATTGAAGCAATGAGCCTGACAAAGATCAAAACCCGTCCGAAAGACGGCTCCACCGAAATTCTGGTGCTGATTAACCATCCGATGGAAACCGGCCAGCGCGTTGACGCCAAGACGAAAGAGAAGATCCCGGCACATTGGGTGCAAAAGGTCGCCATTGAACTGAACGGCAAGAATGTGGCCGACATCGATATGGGCGTTGCCGTGTCCAAGGACCCGCTGCTCGCCATCGCTGTGAAAGGCGCCAAGAACGGTGACAAAATCAAGGTCAGCTGGAGCGACAATAAGGGCGAGAAAGGCGGCAGCGACGCCGTTGTCGGCGCAAACTGAGCACCTGCCGCGCACGGAATATGCCGGGCGCAAGGCCCGGCATATTGATTAACCCACCGGAGGAGCAACATGAAAAAAATATTGACCATGTTGGCAGCTTTGGGAACCGCGGCTAGCTTCGCGTTCTCGGTGCATGCCGATCCACAGTCCGACCTGAAGGAGTTCCAGGGCTACTTCAAGAAGAGCAACCCGGGCGTCAAGTTCGATGACTTCGCCAATGGCATTTACGCCTTGCCTCAGTACAAGGAGTATCGCCAGCAGTGGATGGCGATTATGGAATTTCCGCCGCTGGAAATCGGCCTGGAGAAGGGCAAGAAGTTGTGGGAGACCAAGTTCGGCAACGGTGAGTCGTTCGCCGGTTGCCTGAAGCGTGGCGAGATCAAACCGGCCTACACCTACCCGCGCTGGGACAAGGCCACAAAATCGCTGCATGTCGCCGAAATGGACATCATGGATTGCGCCAAAAAGAACAATGCCGATCCGAGCATATTCACGTTCATAGGTGCCGATCTTGCCAAGGACGCCAAGGCGCGGGTCCAGCTGGCCGAACTCACGGGTCACTATTACTCGATGTTCCGCGGCAAACGTGTGAAGCCGGACGTCGACTTCAAGGACCCGGATGCACTCGCCGCTTATGAACGTGGCAAGAAATTCTGGTGGTCACGTCGCGGCCAGCTTAATTTCGCCTGCTCGAACTGCCACCTAGATCTGGCCGGCAAGGACATGGCCAATCAGCCCCTTTCCGCCGGCCTCGGTCACCCAGTCGGCTGGCCGGCCCAGCGGCTGCCTTGGGAGCAGATGGAGACCATCATGCAACGCTACGTGACCTGCAACACCCAGGTACGTGCCAAGGGCTTCAAGCACTACGGTGACGAGTACCTGAGCCTGCAGCTGTACGAGACCTACATGAGCAGCGGCCTGCCACTCACGGCCCCGGCTATGCGCAATTGACCAGACCTGTCTGACACCAACCCGGCCCCAATGGGCCGGGCTTTTTTTGCCCTGCGGATGGCGACGGAATAGAATACGCGCCGTGCTCGTCCTTGGACTTACATTGCCAACCTGGTATTTCCACGGCTTTTCGCAAATCCATCGCATTTCGGAGCATCCAGCATGAGTAGTCTTTCCCGACGTGATTTCCTGCAGATCCTGGCGGCAGCAAGCGCCGCGGGTATGGGCCTCGGCTGCAGCAACGGCGCCAACGCAGGCCGCGGCACAGCGCCCAGCAACCTATACGAGGTGGCGCCGTTCGGCAACGTGAGCCTGCTGCACTTCACCGACTGCCACGCCCAGCTCAGGCCGATCTATTTCCGTGAACCTTCGATCAATATTGGCGTTGGCAGCTCCGCCGGGAAATCGCCGCATCTGGTTGGCGAGGCACTGCTCAAGGCATTCAATATCGCACCCGGCACCATCGAGGCACATGCCGATACCTACCTCAATTTCGATGAGGCCGCACGCCAGTACGGCAAGGTCGGCGGCTTCGCCCACCTCGCCACCCTGGTCAAGAGCCTGCGCGACCAGCGCAAGGGCCGCACCCTGTTGCTCGACGGTGGTGACACCTGGCAGGGCTCGGCCACCTCACTCTGGACCCAGGGCCAAGATATGGTGGATGCGCAGAAACTGCTGGGCGTCGATATCATGACCGGACACTGGGAGTTCACCTACGGCACCGCGCGCGTCAAGGAGATCGTCGACAAGCACCTCAAGGGCAGTATCGAATTCCTCGCCCAAAACGTGAACGACGCCACCTGGGGCGACCTGGTGTTCAAACCCTATGTGATCCGCGAGCTCAATGGCGTGCGGGTGGCGATCATCGGCCAGGCATTCCCGTACACACCGATCGCCAACCCGCGCTGGATGTACCCGGACTGGAGTTTCGGCATCAATGACGACAACATGCAGAAAATGGTGGACAAGGCGCGTGCCGAGGGCGCCAAAGTCGTGGTGGTACTGTCGCACAACGGCATGGACGTGGACCTGAAAATGGCCTCGCGCGTCACCGGCGTGGATGTCATCCTGGGCGGCCACACACACGATGCCGTACCCGCCCCGTCCATCATCTCAAACAAATCCGGCAAGACGCTGGTGTGCAACTCCGGCTCGAACGGCAAGTTCCTGTCGGTGCTGGATCTCGAGGTCAAGGGCGGCAAGGTCAGCGATTACCGCTACAAGCTGCTGCCGGTGTTCTCCAACCTGATCGAGCCGGACGCCAAGATGGCGGCCTACATCGAAAAGGTACGCGCGCCGTACAAGGCCAAACTCGAGGAGAAACTCGCCGTCACCGAAGGTATCCTATACCGCCGTGGCAACTTCAACGGTACCTTCGACCAGCTGATCGTCGACGCGATGCTCGAGGTGCAAGGCGCGGATATCGCATTCTCGCCCGGCTTCCGCTGGGGCACGTCGCTGCTGCCGGGAGACACGATCACCATGGAACACCTGATGGATCAGACGGCGATCACCTACCCCACCGCCACGCTCAACGAGCGCAGCGGCGAACAGATCAAGAATATCCTCGAGGACATCGCCGACAACCTGTTCCACGAAGACCCGTACTATCAGCAGGGCGGCGACATGGTGCGGGTCGGCGGACTCAAGTACACCATCGACCCGACGCAGAAGATCGGCAAGCGCATCACCGATATGGAAATCAACGGCCAGGCACTCAGCACGAGGAAAACCTACCTGGTCGCAGGGTGGGCGAGCATCGAGCCGAATCCGGTCGGCGACAAACCGATCTGGGACGTGGTGGCCGAATACCTGCGCCACAAGAAAACCATCAAGGCCACTCAGCCGAATACCCCGAAGATCAAGGGCGTGGCCGGTAACCCCGGCATCACTCCGGGGATCGCCTGAGGTCAGAACTTGATCTCATGATCTGTCGTTAAATGTAGTTAAAAAGGGACTCCTCTGGAGTCCCTTTTATTGAAGCCCTACTTCGTTCGTCCTGTCATTGTATTTCGGACCACGCGGTCGTCACAGGTCCCAGAATCGCAGTGGCCGGTAGTGCACGCCGTCAGCTTCGCTGATCGACTCCATCAGCACAAACTGCTTCACGGGCCAGGCGATGGGCATGAGTGGCAACCGCCCCGGATCCCTGCGCAGCTTGCGCGCCACTGTCAGGTGCACCGCATAGGGGCGCCGCTCCGGTGGAAAGCCACAGCGCGCCGCCGCGTCGCCCAGACCTGCAACCAGCGCCTGCAATGCCGCGGGAGTCGTCGTGCTGCCGAGCCAGGCCACCTGCGGCCGACGGAAATACCCAAGGTGATCCAGCGACAAAATGAATGGCTCGGCTTGAATTCTGGAAGCGGCGTCTTCCAGGCACAACCGTTGCGCCGCCCCCACAGCACCGAGAAACACCAGGGTGCAGTGCAAATTCTCTGACCGCACCCGGCGCCCGGCCGCGCGCGGCAGCAGTGCCGCCGCAGCGTGGGCAAGATGCTCTTGCAACGCCGGCTCCGGCCACAGGGCAAAAAAAAGGCGCTGTGTCTCCACAGCGCCTATTGGGTGCGACATCAGTCTGCTCTCAGCCGTTCGCCCGCAGTGCGGTAATACGCTCTTCGATCGGCGGATGCGACATGAACAGCCGCTTCAGCCCGTCACCGAGGCCACCGCTGATGCCGAACGCCGCCATCTGGTCGGGGAGTGGCGCACTGTGACCGGCCTGCAGGGCCTGCAGCGCGCCAATCATGCTGCCGGTACCGGCCAGATGCGCCCCGCCGGCATCGGCGCGGAATTCACGCTGGCGGCTGAACCACATGACAATCATGCTCGCCAGGATGCCGAGCACCAGCTGGGCGACAATACTGGTGACATAAAACGCCGGCCCGTAACCGCGCTCGGTCTTGAACACCACCTTGTCCACCAGATGACCGACCACCCGCGACAGCACAATGACAAAGGTATTCACCACGCCCTGGATCAAGGCGAGCGTGACCATGTCGCCATTGGCCACATGCGATATCTCGTGGCCCAGCACCGCTTCGACCTCGTTGCGCTGCATGCCATTCAGCAACCCGCTGCTGACCGCCACCAGTGCATGATTGCGGTTCATGCCGGTCGCGAAGGCATTCATCTCCGGTGCGTCAAAGATCGCCACCTCCGGCATGCCGATGCCGGCTTTCTCGGCCTGACGGCGCACGGTCTCGACCAGCCACTTCTCGGTGGCGGTGCGTGGCTCCTCAATCACCTGCGCACCCATTGCCCGCTTCGCCATCCACTTGGACATGGCGAGCGAAATGAACGAGCCACCCATACCGAGCACCGCGGCCATGATGAGCAAGGCGGTCATATTCAGTCCACCCTGCCGGTCAAGCATCGTATCGATGCCGAGCAACTGCAGGGTCGTACTCAGAACCAACAGCACCGCAATATTGGTTGCCAGAAAAAGCAGCACGCGTTTCATGTTATCTCCGAATTAGGAAAACCGTTCAATTAGATCGGGGCAAAGGCCGGCGAGTTCAACTGCCGCCTGCTCCCAGCTCAGGATTTTACGCCATCCCCCTGAATGCCCGAAAGCGCCACGGGTTTTATGGGCTTGGCATGATTTTGAGGATTTTTCCGGCCCGGTGATCAGCCAGATACAGTTCCCGATTCTCATCCTGGCCGAAGCTGCTCACGGCGTGCGACAGGCGCAGGAGCTCAGCCTGGGTCACAACCCGGCCATCCCGGGCATGTAACGCCCATAGACGCTTGCTGACGTAATCGGCATACAGATACGCCCCGCACAGGCCAGGTATGGCCGTGCCGCGATAAACGAAGCCACCAGTCACTGAAAAGCCTTCCGGGTGACGATAGGTAAAGATCGGTGGTTCGAAGCCGGACGAATCGCAATGGGGATTCACGGCCGGGGTACAAATATCCCCCTCCATGACATTCCAGCCGTAGTTGCCGCCCTTGCGAATGATGTCGATTTCCTCCACCCGATCCTGGCCGACGTCCGCCAGCCAGAGCGCACCGCTGTGCGCGTCGAATGAAAATCGCCACGGGTTGCGCAAACCAAGTGCCCAGATTTCCGGGCGATATCCGTTCCTGCTGACAAATGGGTTATCCGGCGGCACTGCATAGGTTTGTGTGCCATCGGTGTGATCAACATCGATGCGTAGCAGCTTGCCGAGCAGTGAACCAGGATTCTGGGCATGGCCCTGCGGGTCGTTGGCGGCGCCGCCATCACCCATACCAATATACAGGTATCCATCGGGTCCGAAGGCAAGCTGGCCACCTTTGTGATTGCTGTATGGCTGGTTGATGTGCAACAACACGGTTTCGCTCTGCGGATCGGCGCGATCGACTGTGGCACGCCGCCAGCGGCTGATGCGTGTGTGCAGCCCCGTGGCATCGCGCGCCGTGTAATTCACGAAGAACTGCCCATTGTCGCGATAGCGCGGGTGGAAAACGATGCTGAGCAGACCCTTCTCGCCGCCACTCTCGACCTGGCCGCGGATATCCAGGAACGGCTCCGCCAAAATCTGACCCCGCTCGATGATGCGCACCTGACCAGCCTGCTCGACCACGTACAGCCGACCTCTGTCCGCAGGCGCCACCGCAATGTGCACCGGGTCCCGCAAACCTTGCGCGACCTGCAGGAGCGTCACCGGCGGAAAGCCTGCATCAGCCGCGGGTGCGATGCAGGGCGTCGCCGCCTGCGCCGCTGACCCCACCAGCAACGCCGTCAACAGTCCTGAACAAGCCCCCTCCCACGAAAAGAGGCCCGGATGCATGGCATGCCCTCCCTGCTGGTTTCCGATTTGCCGCCGCCAGCTTATCATTGGCGAATCTCCAGTTCGCTCGTCATTTCATTATTAAGTATCATCCCTTCAGGACCACACCTGAATTGCCAAAGGAGCAACCATGAGCATCGGAGAAATCTGCAATCGCGAGACGGTATTTACCACGAAAGCCGGTTCCATTAATCAGGCCGCGCAGCTCATGCGTGAGCACCACGTCGGCGACCTGGTGGTGGTAGAAGAGCGGGCCGGACGGCGGATTCCGGTCGGCATCCTCACCGACCGCGACCTGGTCATCGAAATCCTGGCCAAGGACGTGGACATGAATGCAGTGACCGTAGGCGATGTCATGAGCAACGAGCTCCTGACGGCACGCGAGAGTGACGGCCTGTACGAGACCCTGCAACGCATGCGCGCCAAGGGTGTGCGGCGCGTGCCAGTGGTGGATGCCGGCGGGGCGCTCGCCGGAATCGTCTCGGCGGACGACCTGCTTGATCTGCTGGCCGACGAGCTCACCGCCCTGGCCCGCCTGCTGTCGCGTGAGCAGGCGCGCGAGCGCCAGAAACGCACTTCTTCTTAAGGCGGCGCGAATTTAATGGCATAATGGACAAATTGAAGCGCCACCGGCCGGAACAAGCCTCTTCAGAACCATTCTAAAATATAGAGTTATAGAACCTCCGCCGAGAATCTGATTCCCTTCTCCTCCCTTCCGGCGGGACGAGAAGCACCGGTCGCGCAACCGATTCCAAAAATTCACGAGAGCCTTAAGGAAAACTCCATGTCCAGCAAGCACCCAGTCATCGCCGTCACCGGTTCGTCCGGCGCCGGCACCACCACTGTGAAACGTGCGTTCGAGCACATCTTTCTGCGTGAGAAAATCAAACCGGTGACCATCGAGGGTGACAGCTTCCACCGCTACAACCGCGCCGAAATGCGCGACATGGTGAAAAAGGCCGAGGCCAGCGGCAACAAGCACTTCAGTCATTTCGGCGCCGACGCCAACCTGTTCGACAAGCTCGAAGAGATGTTCAAGACCTACGGCGAGAACGGTGGCGGCAAAAAGCGCTACTACCTGCACAGCGAGGAAGAGGCAGCCGAACACAACCAGCGCCTCGGCACCAGCCTCAAGCCCGGTGAATTCACGCCGTGGGAAGACATCCCGCCCGGAACCGACATGATGTTCTACGAGGGCCTGCATGGCCTCGTGGTGCACGACAAGATCAACATGGCCCAATACGTGGACTTGGGCGTCGGCGTCGTACCGATCGTGAACCTCGAGTGGATCCAGAAGATCCAGCGCGACAACAAGGAACGCGGCTACACACCCGAGGTGATTGTCGACACGATCCTGCGCCGCATGCCGGACTACGTGAACGTCATCACGCCACAGTTCAGCTTCACCGACATCAACTTCCAGCGCGTGCCGACCGTGGACACCTCCAATCCATTTATCGCGCGCGATATCCCGACACCGGACGAGAGCATGGTGATCATTCGCTTCAAGCGGGTGGAGAAGTGGGGCATCGACTTCCCCTGGCTGCTCAACATGATCCCGCATTCATTCATGTCACGCCGCAATACCATCGTGGTGCCGGGTGGAAAAATGGGTTATGCCATGGAGCTAATCCTGACACCCATCATTCACGACATGCTAGCCAAGCGGAAGTAGTGACTGCCCTACCCCTCCTGATGGGTCGGGCAGTCAGCGCAACAGCATCAGCCAGACGGGCAGAGTCAATACAGCGAGTGCGGTGGACACGGTCACCGCCTCGGCGTACAGCGCGCTATCCAGACCGTAGCGGTCGCAGAGCACGATGCCGATCACCATGCTCGGCATCGCTGCTTCCAGTACCACGGCGGTGAGCAACTCCCCGCCGAGCCCCAGCCACGGCGCCAGTCCCCACGCGAACAATGGCACAAGTGCCAGTTTCACCACCAGCAGCGGCACGAGCAAGGTCAGGCGCTGCGCCCAACCACGTTGCCAGGCGAGCCCCAGTCCGACCACGATCAGCATCAGCGGCGTAGTCCCGGAGGCGAGTTTGTCGAGTAACCCACCCACCCAGTGCGGCATGGGCACCTGCGTGGTGTTGAGCAGGAGCGCCAGCAGCGCCGCCCACAGGGGCGGCACCCTGAGCAGTCCGGAGAGAAAATGCCTGGTCTCGCGCACCCCGCCATAGCGCTGCGCCAGCAGCACGCCGACGGTGAGCAACAGCGGTGTCGAGGCGAACAGGTCATACTCGATCACCACCTCGCGCGTCCAGGATCCGAGCGTGCTCTCCAGCATCGGCAAGCCGAGGAAGGTAACGTTGCCAAAGGCCGTCGCCAGGAGCAAGGCGCCGGCCGCCCGGCGTGGCGTTCGCCAGAGGCGATAGACGACCGCCGCCAGGAGCAACGCGACCAGAATACCGCCACCGGCCAGTGCCGCAATCCGCAGCACATCCAGACCGAGCGGCGCCGTCCACAGCACCTTCAACACCAGCGCCGGCAGCAGCAGACCATACACCAGGCTCGACAACACATGGCGCGTGTCATCGGCCGCCAGCCCGAACGGCTGCAGCACCCGCCACGCGATACCGCAGGCGACCAGCGCTGCTGCCTGAAGCAGAACCTCGTACATATCGCTACCTATTCTTCAGACCGGTGCACACTCGACACGTACCTTATTGAGAACAACATCAGGGTTGCGGGGCTCATCCGCCTGAAAGCAAAACACTATTGCCAGACAAAGCGCTCCCAGCGCAGGAACTCGAGATCTTCCAGGGAGTGGTGCTGTTCGCCGACGAACAACACCACCCGCAGACCATCGCTGTACCACGGGTCGCCAGTCAGGTTCGGGCGCGGCCGGTTCGCCGGTGTTTCGCCCACGCCGCTGACGAATGCCACGCGCGCCAGGTAACCGCTGAGACCCAGATCGGAAAACAGATAATCCCGCGCTTCGTCCACCTCAGGATCGATCTTGTGTGTGGTCAAGGTCGGGCTGTGCTCGGTGAAGCGCACGCCGATGTCGCGGCTGATCTGTCCGACCAGCACCGGCTGCCCCGCGCAGGTGATCGGTGCCAGCCACAGGCGCAGGTGGACACGCTGGTCGATGTTATGGCGGGCCTTCTGCAGCGCCAGGTCCTGTTTGCGTCCAAACAGGTACAGCGGGCTCACCGGCGAGTAGCGGTCACTGGTGCCGAACAGAAACGACTCGGTCATCTGCGCGGCGCTGCCAATGGTAACGCGCTCGGTCATATCCCAGTGCGCGGCTGCAAAGGTCGTGCGCACCGCCGGCAGGCTGCCGATCACCACCAGATTGACCGGGTCGCCTGCTTTCGTTCCGCTCTCGTTGCTGACACAGCAAGGCAGTTGTTCCAACCAGGCGCGCAACTGCTGTTCGTTCAGGTCGCGCAGCGCCTGCGGCGGATACAGTTGCGCTCGATCAACCTGCCGCCAATCGAAGGGCGCATCGGGTATGAGGAACGTGAAACCGAAGTTCAAGGAAGTCCCATGCCCGCTCAATACCACCGGTACGTACTTCAGGCCTTCGTCCCGATTCGCGTACACAAAGCCCTCGGTCACCTGCCCAGGCCGACTCAGCAGGCCGATTCGGTGCGTGCGCAAATATTCCGCCATGTGCCGGTTCTGGGCGTTGTTGAAGGTAGTGGCATGCAGGTAAGCAACTTCGTCGGCGGCGAAGTAGTTCCGGTCCACGCTCGGCAAAACCAGCCAGTATTCCTGCGCGGAATGGTTTTCGATCCTCAGCCAAACAGGTTGGATGCCACTTGGCACCAGCGGTAGGCCGAACTCCTGCTCCGCCTCGCCGGCACTCAGCACAGCCGCGCTGATGCGCACGCCGGCTTGCTCTTGCGCAGCCGCACGCGTCACATACGGTGGCGGCACGAGGGGACGGGGGTCGAAGCGCGCACAACCCGCGACCAGCAGTATGACACTCGCTATCGTCCAGACACACCAATGATGCTGCCGTGCAGCCATAGTATTTCCCTGATCGTGGTCGACTGTCGGCGATCGCTTGGCGCAATCTGTAGACACGACGGAAATGACCCTTAACAGCATGGCCGTCGAATGAGCAACAGGACGCTGGGCAATCTGGCATGGACAGGCTTGCATGCATCTGCGCTGCAAGCCGTAATCATCGCGAGCCGGCGGCATGTACGCACCGCGTGCAAACATCAGCCGACGAGGGTCACGGGCACAGTGACCAGATGCAGCACCTTGGTAGCCACTGAACCGAGCAAGAGACCCGAGACCGCGCCGAGCCCGCGCGTACCCATGATGACCTGTGCACAGTGCTTGTCCTTGACGTAGGCTGCGATGGTTTCGGCGATCGGTCCGACGCCGATGTGGTGCACGTACACCACACCGGTTTTTTCTAGCAGTGCGCGCGTCGCGGCCAGCGCCTTCTCACCCTCTTCGCGATAGAACGCCTCGACGGTGTCGCGCCCCACGAACGCCTGCGCGCGGCCCGAGACGATTGGCGGCTGCACGTTGAGCAGGTGCAATTCCACCGGCTGCTTGCTGTTTTCGGCGAAGCGAATCGCCTGTGCGACCGCACGCTGGGCGTGTTCTGAACCGTCCATTGGCACCAGAATCTTGAGCATGGCTATCTCCTTGGAACGTAATCCTGCTTCAACGCTTCGTGTCCGGACGCGACTCGTCCGCCGCGAGATCCACCGGCGCCGCAGGGGCGGCGCGTGCCGCGAGCATCTTGCCAACCGCCACGACCAGTATCGCGCACACCCATGGACCCAGCGTGTGCAGGAGCGGGGCCTGCGCGTTCACCCACTCGACGATGGCCTTGTCAGTCACGGCCATCTCGCCCGCCACGTAGCCGAGCAGCGCGCCGCCGAGCGTTATAATCCACGGGAAGCGGCCCATTAGCCGCAGTATCACGGTGCTGCCGAAGATGATGAGCGGCATACTGATAATAAGCCCGAGCACCAATAACACGATGTTGCCCTTGGCGGCCGCCGCCACGCCGATGACGTTGTCGAGGCTCATCACCAGATCGGCAATGATAATGGTGCGGATCGCGGCGATCAGTCCAGCGTTGGAATGCTCGTCATCCTCGCCCCCGTCCTCGGGCACCAGCAGCTTGACTGCGATCCAGAACAAGAGCGCGCTGCCCAGCAGCTTGAGCCACGCCTGGTCGAGCAGCACGGCCGCGAACAAGGTGAGAATGATGCGCAGCACGATCGCACCGGCGGTGCCGAACAGGATCGCCCAGCGCTGCTGGTGCGCTGGCAGCGTGCGGCAGGCCAGCGCGATCACCACAGCGTTGTCGCCGCTCAATATGATATTGATGCCGATAATCTCGGCGAGACCCAGCCAGAACTGCGAATCGCCTGCCCACGTCAGCATGACTTTCTCCGTCGTCCGGATTCAGCGCGCCATGCGCTCGACAACCTTTATGATCGCACTTGAATCAAGCTCGCCATCACCCGATCCCATAAGCGCGTTCAGATGCTGGGCCACGATCGCGGTACCGGGCAGCGCCAGTCCCAGTTGATGCGCGGTATCCATGACGATCTTGAGATCCTTCTGGTGCAGTTTGGTCTTGAAACCGGGCTTGAACTCGTTGTCGAGCATGCGCTGGCCATGCACTTCGAGAATCTTGCTGCCGGCAAAGCCGCCCATGAGCGCGTCGCGCACCTTGGCGGCGTCCACGCCGTTCCTGCGCGCAAAAGCGATGGCCTCACTCACTGCCTCGATGGTGACTGCCACCACGATCTGGTTGCAGGCCTTGGCCACCTGGCCGGCGCCATTGCCGCCGACCAGCACGATGTTCTTGCCCATCGCCTCGAAGTACGGCTTCACGCGCTCGAACACCGCTGCGTCACCGCCGACCATGATCGAGAGCGTGGCGTTGACCGCACCGACCTCACCGCCCGACACCGGCGCATCGAGCATCTCGGCGCCGCGCTTTTTCAGTTCCTCGGCGTAGCGGCGCGTGGCGGCCGGTGAGATGGTGCTCATATCCACCACCACCGAGCCCTGGCGCACGCCGTGAATCAGGCCGCCGTCACCCAGAATCACCTGCTCGACATCGGGCGTGTCCGACACGCAGATGAAGATAATGTCGGCCTGGGCCGCCACATCCTTCGGCGCGGCGCAGGCGGTGGCGCCGGCGTCGCTTAACGGCTGCATGCTGTTCACCCGACGCGCATGCACGGCCAGCGCGTGACCAGCCTTGCGCAGATTGAGCGCCATCGGCCGACCCATGATGCCGAGACCGACGAATCCAAGTTTGCTGGTCATATCTGTTCCTCCGTTACTCAGGGATGCGATGCAATTTTGATCGAATCGGGCTCGAAAGCGATAGCCTGCTCCGCCCAGCGTGCCACACTCAATAGTTGCGCGTCACCCTCAAACGCTCCCACCATCTGCAATCCTAGCGGCAATCCGCGCGGGCCAAACCCGACCGGCAGGGTGAGCGCCGGAGCGCCGACCAGCGTCCAAATCGTGCAGAACGCCGGATCGCCGGTATGTTCGAGCGTGGCCGGGGCCTCGCCACGCACCGGCGGTGTCACGATGGCATCGAAGTCCGCGAGAAACCGCTTGAGCTCAGCCTGCAAGACACCCCGCTGAGCGAGCGCTCCGGCGAGCGCGGCATCGCCGACATCTCGCCCTTCATCCAGGAACCGGTTGAGCACAGAACTCAGCCGCACGCGATGTTTCTGCTGGAGATCGCCGAGCGTGCGCGCCGCCTCACCGGCCATGATCGCGCGATGCACGGCATGCGCGACATTGAACGCGTCCGGCAGCTCGATCTCCTCGATCCGCGCGCCCGCGGACCGTAAGCGCGCCAGCGTCTGCATGAATGACTGCTGCTGGGCGGGCTCGGCCTGCGACCACACCGGCGATCGCACGGCCGCCAACCGCGGTGGCCTGACTTCCTCCACTAGCGGCCAGCACTGCAATCTCGCGACTGTCGCGCCCTCACTGGCCGGATCGTCGGCGTCGGTGAAGGCAAGCGCCGACAATGCCAGCGCGGCGTCCGCGACGCGGCGTGTGAACAGGCCGGTCTGGTCGAGTGTCGGGCTGAACGGCTGAATACCGCTGCGACCAATGAGGCCGGCGCTCGGCTTCAAGCCCACGCAGCCGCAAAACGCCGCCGGGCGAATCACCGAGCCGTTGGTCTGGGTTCCCAGCGCTAGCGGCACCATGCCGGCGGCGACGGCCGCCGCCGAACCCATCGACGAACCGCCCGGGGTATGTGCTGGATTCCACGGATTGCGCGTCGGCCCCGGTGCGAAATAGGCAAGCTCTGCCGTGACGGTTTTGCCGAACACGAAGCCACCCTGCCGTTCGAGCTGCCGCACCACCGCGGCCGAGCGTGGCGGAACGCGGCCTGCAAATACCGGCGATCCGGACTCGGTCGGGATACCGGCGGTATCAATAATGTCCTTCACGCCGACCGGCACGCCGTGGAGCAAACCCGGTGCCGTACCTGTGGCGCGCACTCGGTCGGCGGCACGTGCTGCCGCCAGCGCGTGCTCCGCGTTCAACCAGACGAACGCATGAGTTTGCGATTCCAGCGCCGCCGTGCGTCTCAGCAATGCATCGGCGTAGCGCTCCACCGTGAGCTCGCCTGCACGCAGACGCGCGACGGCATCACACAAAGTCAGTTGCTCGGGCCCGGTGCGCGCCGGCATGGCGATTACTTCAGCACCTCGGGATTGAGCAGGTTTGGCGGCCGTTCGCCACTGAGCGCGGCCACCAGATTACGCGCCGCCAGCATCGCCATATTGCGGCGCGTGTTGGTGGTGGCGCTGGCAATGTGCGGCGCGAGCACCACATTGAGGAGTTTGAGAAACTCCGAGTTCAACTTCGGCTCGTTTTCGAACACATCCAGTCCGGCGCCGGCGATCGTGCCGCTCTTCAGCGCCGCGATCAACGCGGCGTCGTCCACGACGCCGCCACGCGCGGCATGAATCAGAATTGCGCTTTTCTTCATCTTCGCCAGCTCTGGCGCGCCGATGAGGTGATGGCTTTCGGTGCTGTAAGGTGTGTGCAGGGTGACGATGTCGGACTGCGCCAGCAGTTCATCGAGACCCACATGGCGGGCATTGCACTCGCGCTCCAGTTCCGGGGCCAGACGCTTGCGGTTGTGGTAGAGCACCGGCATGTCGAAACCGCGCGCACGGCGCGCCACCGCCTGGCCGATGCGCCCCATGCCGATGACACCGAGGGTCGCACCCTGCACATCCATACCGAGGAACTGTTTGAGCTGCCACCCTTTCCACTCGCCGGCGCGCAGCCAGGCCTCGGCCTCGGTGAGCCGGCGCGCGGTGGCAAGGAGCAGCGCCCAGGTGAAATCGGCGGTGGCAGCGTCGAGCACGCCGGGTGTGTTAGTGGCGAACACCCCGCGCGCGCTCATGGCCTTGAGGTCGAAGTTGTTGAAACCGACTGCAATATTACAAACGGCCTTGAGCTTCGTGCAGCGTGCGAGCAACTTCTCATCGATGCGATCGGTCAGCACGGTCATTGCGCCGTCTTTGTCCGCCAGCCGTTCGGCGAGTTGCGCGGGCATCAAGGGTGTGTCGGATTGATTGGCATCGACTTCAAAATGCTGCCCGAGATAATCCAGAGTTTCCTGGAATACCTCGCGCGTCACCAGCACCTTCGGCTTCATGCCGCCTCCGAGCATACGGACAATAACAACAAGCGCCCCGACCGCGACCCGGTTGAAGCCGTGCTAACCACAAATTTGCTTTAGGCGATCGAGCCAACCATCCCGCTCCTGCCGGTTGAAGCGGAACCAAATGCGATACCGGGGGAAAGCCTGGTCCCGTACATTTACGACCAGCCATTGATGGCGGATCCCGGCGATGCCGTCTTCCTCTGGCTCGATGGACACTACGTCCTTCGGTTGGATTACCTTGGCGTGCTGAGCGTCAACCACGGCGAGCCGGTTCGTACCTTTCTCGTAGCCAACGTAGGTATCGGACTTTGCATAGAAGAGGTCCGGCTTAAAATCCGCCGGCAGCAGTAGCTTGGCTTTCTGTTCCGGCCAGTTTCCTCTCATGAAGAGTCGGTAGTTCCACCAAATGCCCAGAAACATCACGACGACCAGAACCACAGAAATTACAGTGTCAGACATGTTGCCTCCACGCTACTTGGCATTTGCTGAGAGTCTGCCCCAATCCCGATTGCTGACACCAGATACACTCTACTTGTACAAGAAGTTCGGCAGCCACAACGTCATCCCGGGCCAGATGTACATCAGGATCATGCACACGACAATGATCGCCATGTACGGCATCATGCCGGCGAAAATCTCGTTGAGAGTAACATGCGGCGGTGAAACGCCCTTGAGATAGAACGCCGACATGGCCACCGGCGGGGACAGAAAGGCCGCTTGCAGATTGACCGCAATCAAGGTGCCGAACAGGATCGGATCGACATTAAAGTGTTGCAGCATCGGCAGGAAGATCGGCACGAAGATCACGATGATCTCGGTCCATTCCAGCGGCCAGCCCAGGAGGAAGATGATCGCCTGGGACAGCAGCATGAATTGAACGGGCGTGAGGTTCATCGACAACACCCAATGCTCGATGAGCCCTTGCCCCCCGTGCAGCGCGAACACGCCGGAAAACAACGCCGACCCTACAAACAGCCAACACACCATCGCGGTCGTTTTAGCGGTAAGAAACGTGGCTTCCTTGATCCGCGTAAACGTGAGCTGCTTGGCCTGCCACGCCATCAGCACGGCGCCGGCGGAGCCCACCGCAGCGGACTCGGTGGCGGTGGTGATGCCAAAGAGAATAACCACCAGCACCAACACGGTCAGGATGCCCAATGGCATGACCGATTCCGTCAACATCTTCAGGATCACGTATTTCTCGGCGTCCATCTTCCGGTAGTAATTCGCCGTTAACAGCACGCCCGCCGCCGATCCAATCCAGAAATAGGTGTAGAAATCGGCAAGATCGAGCACTTCACCCTCAACTTGCTGATGAACCACAAAGAACCAGTAGGCGCCGTAAATCGTCACAACGGTCGTCATCGCCGGGCCGATGGCCACCAGAAAATTCTTGAAGAGCATCCAAGACGTGATCGACTTGCCGTCGCCCGCGTCTTTCCCGGCAATACGAGAAGGGCTGAACAGGGCAGCAGCCAGTCCCACAAACGCATTGCGTGAATAGTGAGTCTGAACCTCGGTAAGCCACTTCGGAATTTTTACCTGGTACTCGCTCTCGGGCAGCTTGGGCGCGATCCGGGGATTGACCATGGCCCAACCAATGATATAGACAAGGTAAAGAAACGACAGAAAGAACCCCGGGAACATCGCGGCAGCATAGAGCTTCACCACCGACTGCCCGGACACCGCGGCATACACGATGATCATCACGCTCGGCGGGATCAGAATGCCGAGCGTGCCGCCGGCGGTGATCACCCCGGAGGCGAGACGGACATCGTAACCGGCGCGCAGCATCGGCTTGCAGGCGATCACTCCCATCAATATCACGACCGCGCCGACGATACCGCTCGCGATACCCCAGAATGTGCATACGATAAGCGTCGTCACCGCGAGCGACGCCGGAACACGCTTGAACGCCAGCTGCACGCTGTAGAACATCTTATCCACCAGCGTGGCACGCTCCATGATGTAGCCCATGTACACAAACAGCGGCACCGAGATCAGCGTGTCGTTCGTCATCGTCCCGTAGGTACGCTGGACGATCAAATCGAAGACCCGGTTCTCGGTCCATGACTGGCTCGGGTCATAGAAGGCGACGTAACCGAAAAGCATACCGAGACCCATCAGGGTAAACGCCGTGGGAAAGCCCATCATGATCGCCGCCACGATGAGCCCGAGCATCGTCAGGCCTAAGACCGGATCGGTCATTCACACTCCCCCTTTGTGCTGGCTAGGTTCGATCTTTTCGAGCTCGCGTACTTTATCAATGGCGAGCCGCTTGTCTTCTTCTGAGACCAGATCGCTTTCCTTCAACTGCATCTCGACCACGTCGGCCTCTTCCACGTCATGGAGGCGCGGCGGCCATTCGCCCGTCTTGAGGCACAAGATGCAGCGGATGATTTCCACGTGGCCCTGGAGCAATACCAAGGCCCCCGCGATGGGAATCAGGGTCTTGAAGTAATACAGTGGCGGTCCACCAGAACTAAGACTGGAATGCTCCCTGAGTCGCCAAGAAGTCGCGGCGAAATCCACGCCGGCATAGGCCAAGGCGGCAATACCGGGTACGAAAAACAGTAAATAAAGAATCAGATCCAGTGCCGCCTGCAATCGCGGCCGCATCGAGCCGTAGAGGAAATCACCGCGCACGTGGCCATTCAGCGCCAGCGTATAGGCTCCGGCCATCATGAAGAGCGCGCCGTACAGCATGTAACTGACGTCGAACCCCCACAGCGTTGGCGAACTCAATGCGTAGCGCAGGAATACGTCATAACACACGACCACAGTCAGAATGGCGATGCACCAGGAGAAGGCCTTGCCGATCCAGGTGCTGATACGATCAACCGTCAATAAATACCGCTGCATCGTTTTCCCCCGTTGCACTGAGGAAGGACAACGCCCAGAACAAGGGCAAACAATTTTTTCTTAAAAAAACACCACCCGGCGGAAATGCTCGCCGGATGGAGTCTCGATCGAGCTTAAGTTCTGGGTCAAACTTTCTTTTCGCCAAACCAGTGTTGATAGGCAGGATCCACGGGAACAGTGGTATCTTCGCTCCACTTTACCACGCGTGCCGCCCATTTCTTCTGAGACTCGATCACCCTGGCGAAAAACGGATTCTCCGAGGACTTCTGTGCGATCACTCTGTCCCATGCCTTCAATTCCGCATCCAGGATTTCCCTCGGCGTCTTGTAGAACTTCACGCCCTGCTTCGACTGCATTTCCAAATAGTCCGTGGAATAGCGATCGATGGCCTTCCACGACATGTCCGCGCTGGAGGCCTGCACCGCGTAGCGAACAATGGATTTGATCTCCGCCGGCAATGCGTCGTATTTCTTCTTGTTGAACAGAATCTCGAAACACTCTCCCGGCTGATGGTAGCTCTGAAGCATGCAGACCTTGGAGACGTCGGGGAAACCGAGCGCACGATCCGACGAAGCGTTGTTGAACTCGGCCGCGTCGATCAGGCCACGGTCGAGACCCGCCACAATCTCCCCGCCCGGCAACGCGACTACCGATGCACCCAATTCCTTCATCATGTCTACGGCCAGACCCACGGTGCGATACTTGAGCCCCTTGAACTCGGCAGACGATTTGACTTGTTTCTTGAACCAACCGAGCGGTTGGGTAGGCATGGGCCCGTAGAGGAATCCCTCGACGTCGAACTTCATGATGCTGTGTTGCAGCTCGTCGTAGAGTGCCTTGCCGCCACCGTACTCGATCCACGCCAGTATCTGGTTCGCGTCCATGCCGAACGCGGGCGTCGTTCCGAATAGCGAGTAGGCGGAGTTCTTGCCAAACCAATACGCGGCAACACCGTGTCCGCCATCGAGAATTCCCTTATGCACCGCGTCAATCAAATCGAAGGCCTTCACCACCGCACCAGCGGGCAGCACTTCGATTTTGAGCGCGCCGCCCGTCATGGCGTTGACCTTGGCAGCGAAGTCGAGCGCGTATTCATGGAAGATGTCCTTGGTCGGCCAGGTGCTCTGGAAGCGCAGGTTGACGGGGGCGGCCGCGCGCGCAATCATCGGGAAACCGAGGCTCGCGGCGCTGGCGGTGGCCGCCGCGGCACCCGCCAGGAAATTACGGCGTGAAGTCTCGGCCTTGACCGCCGAGCGCGCGCCTTTTGTGGTCTTTTTGCTCTTGTCTTGATCTTGGCTCATTACAGCTCTCCTCTATGGTTATGGTGTTGTGCGGATATGTCGGGCCGGAATCTTGCCGCCCTGACTGCTTTTTAGTGCATTCGCCGACATCATGTACCGTACACAGGTCGCCCGATTCCTGCACACGGAATTCGATTTCAGAATGCGAAATGCACACCGGCATGTGCATTACCGTCTAAAGATTAGACCTAAATCGACAATAGTTCCAACTGGATACAGCGATTGCACGACCGCCACGCCGGGCGTAGCGTATAACGACTGCCACGGGCTTCCCCCGGATCATGCGCGTCGGTCTGTTTGTCACCTGTCTCGTTGACCTGCTGCGTCCGCGCGTGGGGTTTGACGCGTTGCGCCTGCTCGAAGCCACGGGGGCGGAGGTGGTCGTCCCGGAAACCCAGACCTGCTGTGGGCAGCCGGGCTACAACAGCGGCGACCTGGCCGCGGCGCGAACGCTTGCCCAGAAGCTGCTCGGTGAATTCCGCGGCTGTGATTACATCGTCGTGCCCTCGGGCTCCTGCGCCGCCATGCTGCGCGTGCATTACCCGAGGCTTTTCGTGGGATGCCCCGAGTCCGCAGCCTTCGAGCAGCTGGCCGCACAGACTTACGAACTGACCGACTTCCTCGTCAGCGTCGCGCACCTGCAAACCATGCCGGGCAATTTCGCCGGCAGCGTGACCTATCACGACTCCTGCTCCGGTCTGCGCGAGCTGCATATAAAGACACAACCACGCGCGCTGCTGGCGCGCATGCCGGGCATCACGCTGCGTGAAATGCGCGAGCCCGAGACCTGCTGCGGCTTCGGCGGCACCTTCGCGGTCAAGTTCGGCGACATCTCGGCGCGCCTGAGCGACAACAAGTGCACACAGGCGGCCGATTCCGGCGCGCAGGCGATTGTCGGCGGTGATCTCGGCTGTCTCCTGAACATCGAAGGCCGCCTGCGGCGCCGTGGCGATCACCGCACACGGGTGCTGCACATTGCCGAAATTCTTGCGGGTGATGCGGAGGATGGGTCGTGCAAGTAAACACGCTGCACTTCAAACGCACGGCGGTCGCGAATCTCGCCAACCCGCAATTACAGCGCGCCCTTCAGCGCCTCCAGGAACGCTTTGTCGGCACGCGCGCGGCGGTGATGACCGAGATTCCGGACTTCGAGGCGTTGCGCAGCGTCGCCGCGGCGATTCGCCAGCACACGCTCGAGCGCCTCGATCATTATCTGGAGCAGTTCGAGCGCGAGGTAACGGCCAGCGGCGGCCACGTGCACTGGGCCGAGGATGCCGCGGCCGCACAACGCCTCGTCGTTGCCATCGCCCGTCGGCACGGCGTGCGGACCGTGGTGAAATCGAAGTCGATGGTCACCGAGGAGTGCGCGATCAACGAGGCACTGGAGGCGGCCGGCCTCGAGGTCACCGAAACCGATCTCGGCGAATACATCCTGCAACTCGCCCACGAGCCGCCCTCGCACATCGTGGCGCCGGTGGTGCACAAGAACAAGGAGGAAGTCGCCGACCTGTTTGCACGCCACCACCAGCGCCCGCGCCAGCAGGGTATCGCCGAATTGTGCCGCGAGGCGCGTGAGGTGCTGCGCCCGAAATTCCTGGCCGCGGACATGGGCATCAGCGGCGCCAACTTCCTCATCGCCGAGAGCGGCTCGGCGCTGATCGTCACCAATGAAGGCAACGGCCGGCTCGCCACCACCCTGCCGCGCGTGCACCTGGCCATCACCGGCATCGAGAAAGTCGTGCCGTCGCTCGATGAAGTTTCAATTCTGCTGCGGTTGCTGCCGCGCTCGGCCACCGGCCAGTCGATTACCAACTATGTCTCGGTGATGACCGGCCCGCGCCGCGCCGGCGACCTCGACGGGCCGGAACACTTTCACGTGATCCTGGTCGACAACGGCCGCTCGCGTCTGCTCGGCAGCGAACTGGAACCGATGCTGCGCTGCATTCGTTGCGGCGCCTGCATGAACCACTGCCCGGTCTACCAGAACATCGGCGGCCACGCCTACGGCTGGGTGTACCCGGGGCCGATGGGCTCGGTGCTGACGCCGATTTTCGTCGGACTGGCGGAAGCGCGCGATCTGCCCAACGCCTCGACCCTGTGCGGCGCCTGCGCCGAAGTCTGCCCGGTGAAGATTCCGCTGCCTGACCTGCTGCGCGATTTGCGCGTGCGCCAGGTCGCGCGACATCTGCGCCCGTGGCCCGAACGCGTTGCACTCCGGCTCTGGACCTGGTGCGCGACGCATCCGCGTCTTTATGCATTCCTGGCGGCAGTCGGCGCGCGCGTCCTGAAGCGCCTCGGCGGAACGCGCGGTCTGATCCATCGCCTGCCCTTCGCACACGGCTGGACCGCGGGCCGCGACTTCCCGGCTCCGGCCGGCCGCACCTTCCGCGAACTGTACCGGGCGAGAAAAGCAAAATGAGCGATGCCCGCGAAGCCATCCTTGCCCGTATTCGCGCGACGCGCACGGCGGCGCCGGCTGCCCGCCCGTCTTGCGAGGCACCGCTGCCGGTGGTAGGCGACGATCTGGTTGCGGCGTTTTCGGAGCGCGCACGCAAACTATCCAGCGACGTGTTCGGCCCCGTGGCCGCGGCGCAGGCCGGCGCCCAGATCGCAGGTTACCTGCGTGACCGCCAGTTGCCGGCGCAGGCCGTGTGCTGGCCGACCCTCGCCGCTCTCGATTGGTCGAGCGCCGGCATCGCCAGCGAAGCGCGCGTGGCACGCGCTACGGATCTCGTCGGTATCACTGGATGCTTCTGCGCCATCGCCGAAACCGGCACGCTCATGTTGCTGTCGGGACCGGACACACCGGCAAGCGTGAGCCTGCTGCCCGAAACCCATGTCGCGCTTCTGCCAGTGACACGCATCGTGGCACGCATGGAAGACGCCTGGGCTTTGCTGCGCAAGGAACACGGTGAACTGCCACGCGCCGTACATTTCATCTCCGGCCCGTCGCGCACCGCCGACATCGAGCAGACGGTGACGCTCGGCGCGCACGGGCCTTATCGTGTTCTTATCGTGCTAACCAATGGGTGACCACTCATGTCGATCACGACACTGCCTCTGTGGATCAACAACCAGCGCGTCGCGGCCGTAAGCACGCGCGTCGCCGATGTCTACAACCCGGCCACCGGCGCGGTGATCCGCAAGGTGCCGCTCGCCAGCGCCGCCGATGTCGAGCGCGCAATCGCCGCGGCCCGCGCGGCCTTCCCGGCATGGCGCGACACCACGCCGTTGCGGCGCGCGCGCATCCTGACGCGCTTTCGCGAGCTGATGGAGAACCACAAGGACGAAATCGTGGCGCTGGTCAGCGAAGAGCACGGCAAGACCACGCTCGACGCCGCCGGCTCGGTAACACGCGGCATCGAGGTCATCGAGTTTGCGAGCGGCGCGCCGCACCTGCTCAAGGGCGAGCACGCCGAGGACGTGGGCCGCGGGGTCGATTCGCATTCGATCCTGCAACCGGTGGGCGTGTGCGCCGGCGTCGTGCCGTTCAATTTTCCGGCGATGGTGCCGCTGTGGATGTTTCCGGTGGCCATTGCCTGCGGCAACACCTTCATCCTCAAGCCATCGGAAAAAGTGCCGTCCACCGCGCTGCGCATGGCCGAACTGCTGAAGGAAGCCGGCCTGCCGGCGGGCGTGTTCAACGTCATTCCCGGCGACAAGGAGGCGGTGGATGCGTTGCTCCGGCACCCGGACGTGCGCGCGATTTCGTCGGTCAGCTCCACGCCGGTGGCGAAATACATTTACGAAACCGCCGCCCGCCATGGCAAGCGCGTGCAGGCGCTGGGCGGTGCCAAGAACCACGCCGTCGTCATGCCGGACTGCGATCTCGCTTACACCGTCGATGCCCTGATCGGCGCGGCCTATGGTTCGGCCGGCGAACGCTGCATGGCGATCTCGGCGGTGGTGGCGGTCGGTGACGTCGCCGATCCGCTGGTGGCGGCGCTGAAAGAGAAGGCCGCGACGCTCAAGGTCGGCCCCGGCCAGCGTAGCGACAGCGACATGGGCCCGCTCATCACCCGCGAGCATCGCGACAAGGTCCGGGGCTATATCGATGCCGGCGTGGCCCAGGGCGCGCGCCTCGTGCTGGATGGGCGCGGGCTCAAGGTGCCGGAACACGAGAACGGCTTCTTCCTCGGCGCGACGCTTTTTGATCACGTCACAACGGATATGACGATTTATAAAGACGAAATCTTCGGCCCGGTGCTGATCGTGTTGCGCACCAAAACCATCGATGACGCCATTGCCCTGATCAACGCCAACCCGTTCGCGAACGGCACAGCGATCTTCACCCGCTCAGGCACTGACGCCCGTCGCTTCGAGCACGACATCGAGGTCGGCATGGTCGGCATCAACATCCCGATCCCGGTGCCGATGGCGTTCTTTTCGTTCGGCGGCTGGAAGGCCTCGCTGTTCGGCGACCTACACATGCACGGCCTGGAAGGCGTGCAGTTCTACACCCGCACCAAGGTGGTGACCAGCCGCTGGCCGGAACGCGAGGGCTCGGCGGGCTTGGGTCTCGCCATGCCGACGCACAAGTAGGCGCTCAGCCGCGTTCGAGAAACACCGCGAAGCTGTAGCCGTGGCGCTCGAAGCCGAGGCGTTCGTAGAAGCGGTGCGCCGCATCGCGCCGCAGGTTGCTGGACAGGGCGAGCTTGTAGCAGCCGCGCGCGGCTGCGCGCGCGAGTGCATCCTCAATCAGGCGCCGGCCGATCCCCTGCCCGCGACAACTCACGTCCACCACCAAATCCTCGACCACCGCCGCCGGGCGCCGCGGGTGCGCGAGACTGTCCATGATGAGCAACGCGTAGGCGCCGACCACAGCGCCTACGGTTTCGGCAACATAGATGCGGTGGTGGGTGGAGCCCTGGATGCGGGCCAGCAGTGCTGCCGCCTCCGACGGCGTCGGTGCCTCGGTACCGGGCTCGCGCAACTGCGCAAGCAGTACCGTCAGCACCGGCAGATCGGCGTCACCGGCCGCGCGGACGATGAGTGAATCGGCGATGCCGGCCATGCACTAGTCGATCAGTTCGTACGCCGGCAGGGTCAGAAACTCGGCGAACTCGGCGCGCGCGCTGAGCTCCTCAAACAACCGCGCGGCGCGTTCATAGCTGCCGCCGGCGTACGCCACCGCGCCGACATTGTTGCGCACCCGCGCCAGCTCCTCGGGGATCAGCGCGCGCACCAGTTCGATCGTCACCTTGCGGCCGTCGTCGAGCACGCCCCGGGGGCTGCGCACCCAGTGCCAGACCTGGGCACGCGAAATCTCGGCGGTCGCGGCGTCCTCCATCAGGTGATGAATTGGCACGCAGCCATTGCCGGCCAGCCAGGCACCGAGGTACTCGATGCCGATCTCGATGTTGGTGCGCAGGCCTTTCTCGGTGATCGGGGCGACCGGCCCGAAGGCCAGCAGTTCGGCGGCGCTCACGGACACGTCCGGGCGCTGCCGTGCGATCTGGTTCGGCGTGGGCATGTGCCGGTCGAACACTTCCCTGGCGAGCGCCACCAGACCCGGATGCGCCACCCAGGTTCCGTCGTGACCATCGGTCACCTCGCGCTCCTTGTCGGCGCGCACCTTGGCCATGGCGGCTTCATTGGCGACGGGATCGTTCTTGATCGGAATCTGCGCGGCCATGCCGCCCATGGCAAACGTTCCGCGCCGGTGACAGGTACGGATCGCGAGCAGCGCATAGGCGCGCAGGAACGGCTGGGTCATGGTAATCAGCGCGCGATCCGCCAGCATAAAGTTGGGGTGCGCGCGTAGCTTCTTGATGCAAGAGAACAGATAGTCCCAGCGCCCGCAGTTGAGCCCCACCGAATGCTCGCGCAGCTCGTGGAGAATCTCGTCCATCTCGAAGGCCGCCGGCAGGGTTTCGATCAGCACCGTGGCCTTGATGGTGCCGCGCGGAATACCGAGCGCGTCCTGCGCGTGATTGAACACGTCGTTCCACAGTCGCGCTTCGAGATGGCTTTCCATCTTCGCCAGGTAGAAATACGGACGCGTACCGCGTGCCAGCAGCTCGCGCGCATTGCGAAGGAAATAGAGTCCGAAATCGAACAGGCTGCCCGACATCGGCCGGCCATCCACCAGCACATGCTTCTCGGGCAGGTGCCAGCCGCGCGGCCGCACCATCAGAATGGCGACCGAGTCGTGCAGTGCGTAGCGCTTGCCCTCGGGACTCGTGAAGTCAATCGTGCGGCGTACAGCATCGCGCAAATTGATCTGGCCCTGAATAAGGTTTTCCCAAGTCGGTGTGATCGAGTCTTCGAAGTCGGCGAGAAACACATTGGCGCCGCTGTTGAGCGCGTTGATGACCATCTTGCGCTCGACCGGGCCGGTGATCTCGACGCGCCGGTTGGCGATCTCCGCCGGCTGTGGCGCCACCGTCCAGTCAGACTCGCGGACGTGGCGCGTCTCGGGGAGAAAATCGGGCAGGCGGCCGGCATCGAACTCCGCCTGGCGCGCGGCGCGGCGCGCCAGTAACTCCTCGCGTCGCGGTCCGAAGCGTCGTTGCAGCCCGGCAAGAAATTCGAGGTCTTCCGGTGTCGGGCTATCGCGGGCATCGACCGCCGCGGAGGCAAGGATCTCAACACCGGGAATCGTTGATGTCCGAACCATACATCACCTCCTCGCCCGTTCACGAACAATCCCAGCATATTCCGAGTTCTCGATGGAGGCCAGAGGCGGGCGAATGTTGCCATTGCGCTCAGACGCAGCGCCGGTTATTCCCCTTTGAAAAAAGGGGGGCAGTCGCCCGTGGGCAGCGGCTCAACCGCGCGATGCCAGCCCGGTGCGCTGCAGCACCGTGACCGCAATTTCCTCCACCGACATGGCCGTGGTATCGAGGCATGGAATATGTTCCTGTTTGAGCAGCCGTTCGGCCGCCTGCAGTTCGGCGCGACAATTGTCGATCGAGGCGTACTGGCTGCCCGGTTTGCGCTCGTTGCGTATCGCGGAAAGGCGCGCCGCTGAAATGGTGAGCCCGAAGAGTTTCTGGCGGTGCGGCACAAGCGGTTTCGGCAGGGTCGGGACCGTGAAATCCTCGGGTGTGAGCGGGTAATTGGGTACGCGGATGCCATACTGCATGGCAAGATAGAGGCTGGTGGGCGTTTTTCCGGAGCGTGATACGCCGACCAGGATGACATCGGCGCCGGCGTAGTTGGCGGTGGTGATGCCGTCGTCGTGCGCGATGGTGTAGTTCACGGCGGACATGCGTGCTTCGTAGGCCTTGGAACTGCCCATCCCGTGGGTCAGACCAACCGCGTAGGCGGGCTGTTCGTGTAGCTCGTTCTCGAGCCGTTCGAGAAAAACTTCAAATAGATCAAGGCACAAAGCATCGGCCGAGCGGATGATGGCGCGCAGTTCCTTATTAATAAGTGTGCTGAAGACGATCGGGCGCTGCCCATCGGTGCGGGCAGTACGGTTGATTTCATCCAAAGTGGCGCGGGCCTTTTCCGCGGTGTCGATGAATGGAAGCGCATGCTTATGAAACTCAACGCCCGTAAACTGGACGAGCAGGGTCTTGCCGAGCGCATCGAGTGTGATGCCGGTCCGGTCGGAAACGAAAAATACCGTTCGGCGGGAGCTCATCGTTTACAATGATCGCAGGTTTATTTCGAGTATGGCGCAGGCTTTGGGTAGGCGCAAACCGGGGGCAGAACCATGTCGCATGATCTGGTGATCGACTACGACAATCTCACCATGGGCGACGTCGCCCGCGTCGGCGGCAAGAACGCCTCGCTCGGCGAGATGATTGGCCAACTGGCACACGCCGAGGTGCGCGTGCCGGGCGGCTTTGCCACCACTGCCGACGCTTTCCGCGAATTCCTCGATGACAACAAGCTGACGGCACGCATTGCTACGCGGTTGGCATCGCTCGACGTGGGCGATGTCACGGCGCTGGCGGCTGCCGGTGCGGAGATCCGCGGCTGGATCGAAACGGCGCCGTTGCCCACGGCACTCGAACAGGCAATCCGAAAAGCTTACGCCGAGCTTGGCCGGCAGGCCGGTCACGACATCGCCGTGGCGGTGCGCTCGTCGGCAACCGCCGAGGATCTGCCGGATGCCTCATTTGCCGGCCAGCAGGAAACCTATCTCAATGTGCGCGGCATCGATGCCGTGCTGATCGCCGTGCGGCGCGTGTTTGCCTCGCTCTATAACGACCGTGCCATTGCCTATCGCGTGCACAAGGGCTTCGTGCATGCCGAGGTGGCGTTGTCGGCCGGTATCCAGCGCATGGTGCGTGCCGACCTGGCCGCGAGCGGTGTGATGTTCACGCTCGACACCGAATCGGGCTTTCCGGAGGTGGTCTTCATCACCGCCTCCTACGGGCTCGGCGAGACCGTGGTGCAGGGCGCGGTAAATCCGGACGAGTTCTATGTGCACAAGCCGATGCTCGCGCAGGGCCGGCGTGCGGTCATTCAGCGCCGCCTCGGCAACAAGGCGCTCAAGATGATCTACGCGCACGGCGGCCAGGCCGGGCGCGCAGTGGAAACGGTGGAAGTGGCCGAGGCCGAGCGGCGGCGCTTCTGTCTCACCGATGCCGAAATCGAAACGCTGGCGCGCCAGGCGGTGATTATCGAGAAACACTATGGACGCCCGATGGATATCGAGTGGGCCAAGGATGGCGAGGACGGTAGCCTCTACATCGTGCAGGCACGTCCGGAGACCGTGAAGTCTTCGTCGGAAAAGCACCGCATTACGCGCTACGAACTCGAGCAGCGTGCCGCCGTCCTGATCGAGGGGCGCGCCATCGGTCAGAAGATCGGTGCCGGCCACGTGCGCGTGGTGCTGAAGAGCGAGGACATGCACCGTGTGCGCGCGGGCGATGTGCTGGTCACCGACATGACAGACCCTGACTGGGAACCGGTAATGAAGCGCGCCGCGGCGATCATCACCAACCGTGGCGGGCGCACCTGCCACGCCGCCATTATCGCGCGCGAACTTGGCATTCCGGCGGTGGTCGGCACCGGCAATGCCAGCGCCGTGCTAGCCGACGAGCGTCCGGTAACGGTCTCCTGTGCCGAGGGCGACACCGGCATGGTGTACGACGGCAAGCTCGACTACCACACACGCGAGATCCAGCTCGATGCCATGCCGAAGGCACCAGTCAAGATCATGATGAATGTCGGCAACCCGGAGCGCGCGTTCGAATTCCAGTGGCTGCCAAACGATGGCATTGGGCTGGCGCGCCTCGAGTTCGTTATCAATCGCCAGATCGGCGTGCATCCCAAGGCGCTGCTCAACTACCCGCGCGTGCCGGACGACGTGCGCCAGGAAATCGAGACGCGCATCGCAGGTTACAGCGACCCGGTGTCGTTCTATATTGAAAAGCTGGCCGAAGGCATCGCAACCCTGGCGGCGGCCTTCTGGCCAAAACCCGTGATCGTGCGGCTGTCGGACTTCAAGTCTAACGAATACGCCAATCTCGTCGGCGGCAAGCTTTATGAGCCGGTGGAAGAGAATCCGATGCTTGGCTTCCGCGGCGCCTCGCGCTACATCGCCGACGCGTTCCGCGATTGTTTCGTTCTCGAGTGCCGCGCGCTCAAGCGCGTGCGCGACGACATGGGGCTGACCAATGTCGAGATCATGGTGCCGTTCGTGCGCACCGTGGAGGAGGCGACCGCGACCGTGGCGCTGCTCGGCGAGAACGGCCTCAAGCGCGGCGAGAATAGCCTGCGCATCGTGATGATGTGCGAGATTCCGTCCAACGTGCTGCTGGCCGATGAGTTTCTGAAACACTTCGACGGTTTCTCTATCGGCTCGAACGATCTCACCCAGCTCACCCTTGGCATCGATCGCGATTCCGGGTTGGTGGCGGGCGGTTTCGACGAGCGCAACCCGGCGGTGAAGAAATTGCTGCACGAGGCCATCGCCGCCTGCCGCCGCAACGGCAAATACATCGGCATCTGTGGCCAAGGGCCATCGGATCATCCGGATTTCGCGCAATGGCTGGTGAGCGAGGGAATCGAGAGCATCTCGCTCAACCCGGACACGGTGTTGGAGACTTGGCTACTGCTGGCTGGCGCCAAGGCCTGAGTTCTGCGTTGCGAGCCGAGCGGCTCCAGAGCGGACTTTCTGCCGTCTTGCTAAAACAGCGCCTGCTCGATGCCGCCGCGCTTCACGTTGTCGATAGGGTAAAGGAAGAATAAACGCCCCGCCCGGAACAGCGTGCTCTTGCCGCTGTTCGGCAGGCCCTCCAAGGCGATGTGCAGCCGCTGCATGCCGCGAAACAGTGGGCGTGCAGCGGAATGGCAGTCTCGCGGGACATCGCCATATATTATTAAGGAATTGTTCCCCGCGTGGACCGGCAAGCGCGCGGCAAGCCCATAGAGTGGTGGTGGATTTCGCCACGATTTCATTGACCGTATCCCCTCAACCTGGAACCCGGACATGCTGCTGGTCACGTTTCTGGATGGCGCGGGCAGCCGCCTTGGTGTGCTCGATGCCGCGCGCGGCGAGCTGATGGATCTTGCGCAGGCCGCGCCGGGCCTGCCGCCCGATATGCTGGGTTTAATTGTGCTGGGCGAGCCGGGTCTGGCCGCGGCGCGGCGCGCGCTGGCGAGTGGTGTGGCGCGCCGGCCGCTGACGTCGGTGCAATTGTTGGCGCCGATCCCGCGCCCAGCACGCAATATCCTATGCGTCGGCAAGAACTATCGTGACCATGTGCAGGAAGTGCAGTCGATCGCTGCGGGCGGCGCGGCGGCGCCGGACGCGATCCCGGCGGCGCCGATCTTCTTTACCAAAGCGACCAGCACGGTCATCGGTCCGGGTGCACCGATTCCCGCATCCAGCGATCCCACCCAGTCGGTGGACTACGAAGGCGAACTGGCGGTGGTGATCGGCCCCGGCGGGCGCGACATCGCGTCGGCCGATGCGCTGCGGCATGTCTTCGGCTACACCATTCTCAACGACGTTACCTCGCGGCGCCTGCAAGGCCGGCATCAACAGTGGTTCCTCGGCAAGAGCCTCGACGGTTTCTGTCCGCTGGGTCCGGCGATCGTCACCGCCGACGCAGTGCCGGACGTGCGCCAGCTGCGCGTACAGACGCGCGTCAACGGCGAGCTGCGCCAGGACGGCGTGTTGTCGGAACTGATCTTCGACATCCCGACGCTGATCGCAACCCTGTCGCAGTACATGACCCTCGAACCCGGCGACCTCCTCGCTACCGGCACGCCGGCCGGTGTCGGCATGGGCTTCAAGCCAGCGCGTTATCTCAAGCCGGGCGATCGCGTCGCCATCGCCATTGAACCGATCGGCACACTGGAGAATCCGGTTGCGTAACGAATCGCCGTTGGCTGGCACGAAGTGATAATGCGCTACGGCTACCCGGCTAGGCGCGCTCGTACTGCGGCGGCCAGGCGAGGACGACGCCCAGCTGCCGGGCCGCGTGCGATCCATGCTGTCTGACCCTATTGATCACTATTGATCACACGCGCGGCCACCGCCGGCTGACGTGCTAACGCCTCAATGGTTCGTTTTCCCCTTGCGCAGCTGCGGCAGCGGGATTTTCGCGACCGTGTGACGGGTGACCTCAGCGGCCCACTGCGAGTCAACCGTTTGCGCCAACCCGAACAGCCGGAGATCCAGCGACAGGTTCGTGACGTAGAGGAAGCGTCCGCTTTGGACCAGACTGGCCGGAAACAGCAGACCGCGCGGCGCGCCGTGCCGGTCGATGCCCTCGAAATCGCCCAGCTTGGCGATGACGCGGCCGGTCGGATCCAGCACCACGATCTCGTCGGCCTGATTGGCCACGACCAAGAGGTTATCCTCCTCGTCCAGGATGAGCCCGTCGGCACCGTTGATGCTGTTGACGAATACCTGGGCCGTGCCGGCCACGCCGCCGGCGCCGACCGGGATCTTCACGATCGTATCGTTGCCGGTGTTGGCGACGAACATCGCGTCGCGCGCGCGGTTGAACGCGATACCGTTGGCGCCGAACGGCGGAACCCCAGTGGTCGTCAACAGCGGGTCGCTTGCCCACTGCACGGCGCTGCCGCCGCCCGGCGGAATGCGCCAGATCACGCCCTGGAAGGAGTCGGACACGTACACGTTGCCGTCGTCATCGAAAGTCAGCGCATTTGGCCCTGCTGCCGACCCGCCGGGTATCGAGGCGAACACGGTGGCCGCGCCGTTTAACGGATTCACGCTGAGCAGCTTCTGTCCGCCGAAATCAATCACCAGCAGTTCGTGGGTCGCCGGGTGAAAGGCCAGGCCCAGCAGCAATGGGCTTGCCTCGGTGATGTTCAGCACGCGTTGCAGGCGACCCGCGTGATCGAACACGATGACCTGCCCGACCCCGCTCGCGGTGCCACCCACGGCGAAATCGGCAACGTAAATGTTCCCGTGTTCATCCGCGGTGATGCCTTCCGGGTTCGCGGAACCCGGCGGGAGCGTGGCGAACGTCGTTGCCGGCATTCGATCCCATGCGCCGGCGCTGAACGAGATCAAGACAGTGAGAAGAAACATCCACGGGGTGAAACGACGCAGCAACGACATGGCATCCTCCTTGAACTTCGCGGTTGGCGGGTGGTGAATGGCGAGGCGACCAATCTAGACCTCGCACCGTGCATAGGTCAAACGTGCAAAACCCGGGGCAGGGAGCAATCCTTATATATAAGTAACAAATCCCCGCTGACCCGGGTTTTCTCGCCCCGCTCGCGAGATTGACCCGCTCAACGTCTTGCCCCACAGCACGAGAAGGCGCTCGCTGCGCATCAAGGGGACACTCGCCCCGCCGGCTGGTCGGCGCCCGACGCAGCGCGCTCAGCGCTCGATCTTGTATATGATGTCCGTGCCGGTGTAGGCGCCGGTGTCGGTCTGGATCTGCCAGTGTTCACTCAGGTCGTAGCGCAGGCGCAGCGTGTTACCGCTCTCAAACAGGCCGATGCCGTAGGACACGTACAGTCGCGGCGACAGGTAGGAGCCGAGCATCAAGCTCGTGCCACCGCTCGTGCCGCTCGCGATCCGTACGTCCTCGATGCCGAATGAGCCACCGACGCCACGTGCCAGTTGCTCGCCGCCGGCGAGCGAGAGTGCCGACACCGCTTGCCCGAGCCAGGCGCCCTCGGCGCTGCCGGTCTGCTGCGCCGACGTGCCGAACACGATGTACGACAGGATATTGGTCTGGTCGAGCGCCGGCTCCGAGAACAGGGTCACCTCCGGTTTCTGCAGGCGCCCGCGCGCCTGGATGCCGGCGGTCACATTTTCCACCCGGCGCACGGCGCGCAGATCGACCTCTGGATCATCCACCGCGCCGCCGGTGAACGTCAGGCGGCCGCGATCGATCTCAAGGTCCTTGCCGTAAGCTCGGTAGGTGCCACGCGTCACGCGCAGCTCGCCGCTCGCGGTCGTGGGTTGACCGGGCCGGTCGCGCACGCTGACGTCACCCTCGACCAAGGCATCGACGTTGTAGGTTGCCACGCGCACCTGCTTACCGAGCAGCACACGCACATCGGCGGTTACGGCGACACCTTCGGCGCGGGCCGCGGGAGCGGCGCCAATCACGACCACATCCGCTGAGGTCTGGGCACCGGTGCGCAGTCGGCGCGGCGCGATCATGGCGCGCGCCACCTGCAGGGTGCCGTCGAGCGCGAGCGTGCGCGGTTGCGCCAACAGTCGCAGATCGGGCGAGCCAATCAGGGTGTACTCGGGCAGGTGTATGGCCTCGAAGTCCTGCCCACGCAGCTGCAGCTCGGCGCGCCACAGTGCGTCCGCGCCGAACTCGATGTGCCCATCGACCTTGAGCGCCCCGGGCCCGGAGCGCGCCTGCGCCTCGACTGCGATGCGGCGCGCATCGTCGCTGCGCGCGCTCGCGTGCACGTCTTCGAGCGTGATGCCGAGACCGGCAATGCCCACGCGGCCCTGTTCGAGCTGTGCCTCGCCGCGTACCTCCGGTGACTCGAGGCTGCCGCCGAGCTCGGCCTGCAGCTGCAGGCGCCCGCGCGGCTGCAGCAGCTGCGGCGCGAACAGGGTGAGCAACCCGAGCTCGTCAAGTTGCGCGCGCAGCGTGCCACGCAGCCGGCGCTCGCCAGCAGGTGTGGCCTTGAACGGCGCGAACGGCATGTCGAGCTCGGCGTGCGCGTTACCTGCGCCCGTCAAGGTGAGCGCGGCTGTCGCCTGCAGCCGATCGGCGGCGGCGCGCGCCTGCAGCGTAATGGCGTCGACGCCGATCGCCGTCGCGGCCTCGCCGGCATCGCCCAGGTGCAGCGCGCCGGCACCGACTGCGAGCGCGAGCTCACCATCGAGACCACCGTCGGCCGCCACCGTCAGACGCGTCTCACCCGTAACCCGCCCCTCGAGTCGCGCATCGCCGCCGAGCCACGGCTCGAACACCGCGAGCGGCACGCCGGTGAGCTGCGCGCTGGCGTGCCCGCCGTGGGCCGCGCGCCCCGCGCCGTCGACACAGGCGTGATGCGCGTCCTGCTCCAGGCACAGCGACGCGAGGGCGAACGCATCGCCTCCGAGCTCAAGCGCCACCGGTTGACGCTGGCGCCAGACCCCGACGCGCGTATTGCCAAACTCGCTATCGATCAGCGTACCGCTCCAGTGCTGCGCCTTGAGGCCGCCGCCCGCCTCCAGGCGTGCATGCACATCGGCGCGGCGCACGCTGGCGCGCAGCCGATGTTCGAGCAGCCGGCCCTGCGCCGCGAACTCGACGTGATCGGCCTCGAGGCCGCGTGCCCGCAGCCCTCCGGCCTGCAAGCTCAGGCGCGAGTCGACCTGATCGGCAAGATCGAGCTCGACCGCGGCATCCAGCGTCGCCACGCGCTCATCGCGCCAGGCGAGCGAGCGCGCGCTGACTTGCGCGTTCACATACGGTTGCTGACGCGCGCCGCTCAGCCGGCCGCTCGCGCTGACGCTGCCGCTCGCATTCGGCAGCAGGTCGGCAAGATCGGGTGCGGCCAGCTGCCAGGCGAGCTGCCACTCTGCATCCACCCGGCCAGCGGCCTGCAGGTGCGCTTTTCCGGCGCGGAGCTCGAGTGCCTCCAGCGTGTAGTGTTCGCCCGCGGCGCTCGCACCACCCGTCAGGCGCCAGGGTCGGTTGCGCAGCGTGCCGGCCAACTCCTCGATGGTGAACGTGGCGTCGAGGCGCTCGCGGTAGCGCCCGTGGCTCGTGGCGCGCAGGGCGAGACGCCCGGGCCAGTCGGGGTACAGCACGCCGGGATCGAGCTCGCGACCGGCCAACTGCAGCTGCCAGCGAAACTCCGGGGCCCAGTGCACTACCCCGCTGGTCGTCAGCTGGCCATTGAGCCAGTGCGTTTCGGCGGCGGCAATCGTGAGGCCGTCACGATTGCCATCTCCATGGCTGCGCAACCTGAAGCGCCCGAGCTGGGCGAGCTCGAGCAGGCCATCGAGCTCGTAGCGATAGCGACTGAACGTGCCTTGCACTGCGAAGCTGCCCTGCGGGCTGCGCGCCTGCGGCTCACCGGCCAGTGGCCAGCGCAGCGCCTGCCAGCTGCCGCGCACTGCCAACGACTCGGCAACACCCGGCTGCCATGCGCCGGTGGCGCTCAACGCGGCGTCGCCGTCGCGCTCACGCAGTGTGAGCGCCTCGACGGTAACGCCGGTAGCGGCCGCGCTGATGCGCAGGTCAGCGTCGAGGGCACGACCAGCGTAGCGGATCCCGATCCGGCCGCCGGCCGTGAGCTGGCGGCGGTCGCCCTGCGCCTCGATGTGCGCACGCAACGCGGCCGCCGGCCAACCGGGATGCCATGCGGCCGGGTCGAGATCGGCGGTCACGAGCGTCGCGTTCCAGCGGGTCGCGGCGAGCACATCGCTCGCTGCTGCGTTCAGCTGTGCGCCCCACGGTGGCGCAAGTTGCTGCTCGGTCACGAGCCGGCGGCTGTCGCCGTGCAGCCGGCCGCGACCGGCGAGTGGCGCGAGCTGCGGTATGCGCGCCGACCAGCGCAGCTCGAGATCGACCGGGTAAGGCGGAGCAAGGTCGATCTGTCCAGCTGCGGCGACCGAGTACTGCTCGGCCTCGAGTGCGAATTGCGTCAGTCGCACGCGCGTGTCACGCCCGCTGCCGCTCAGCTCCATGCTGGCCAGCATCACCAGCTCGGCGTCGTCGAGGCTGACGGTGGCGCGCGTGAGCCGTACGCCATCCAGCTCCACGGCGATGGGCAGCGCCAGCCGTGACGCGGGCGCGGCACTTGCCGGTGTGCTGCGCTGGTGCAGCTGCAGGTCGTCGAGCTCGAGGCGCGTGATGTGCCAGGTGGCGCGCAGCAGCGCGCCCGGCTGCCAGTCGAGCACCAGCTCACCGATGCGCAGCTCGGTGCGTGCGTCGCGATACACGACGCCACGCGCGCGGATCGGGCCGAGCAGGTCGCCGTGCAGTGCCTGCACCTGCAGCTCCCCCGGGACGAGCGCGGCGGCGCGCGCGAACGCCCAGTGCAGAGCGGCCTCGCTCGTGAGCAGCGCCGCCAGCCCGAGCGTGACGACGGTGAGGACGGCGACGATGAGAAGCAGAGTGCGTTTCACAGGTCGGGCCCGATGATGATGTGTACGCGCCACGGCCGGTCCTCGAGCGTGAGCGCGCAGGCGATGTCCAGGCGGATCAGGCCGACCGGTGATCGCCAGTGCAGCCCCACGCCGGCACCGTTGTAATACGGGCCGTCGAAGCTGTCCACGGCGTTGCCGGCATCGAAGAACGTGGCCAGGCTCCACTTCTCGAGGATGCGGTGCTGGTACTCGAGGCTGCCGACCAGCAGGTACGGTCCGCCGATGACCGCGCCGTTCGCATCCACGGGGCCGAGGGAGTTGTAGGCATAGCCGCGCACGCTCTGGTCACCACCGGCGTAGAAGCGCAGACTCGAGGGCAGCGTGGAGAAATCGTCGACCCAGGTGGCGCCCACCTCCAGGCGCGCCACCACACGGCCGCGCGTGCCGAGCGGCTGGATGAGCTTGGTCTGGGCACGCGCCTGCCCGAAGGTCACGTCCGAGGCGAGCTCCGTGCTCGAACCGCGCACGTCGAGCTGAGCGAGCCAGCCACGGGTGGTGATGAACCGGCTGTCGGTGACAAGGTACAGCCAGCTCGCATTCGGCATCAGCAGCGTCGTGAGCCCACTTTCGTCGCCGGTCTCCCAGCGTTCGTGCTCGTAGCTCAGGCCGTAGGTGCTGCGCCAGCCGGCGATGCGGCCCTCGCCCAGGCTCCAGCGACCGCCGGCATGCGTGAAGGCGACCCCGGCGGTGATGCGCTCGCTGTCACTGGTGTCGGGGTACTCGGCAATGGCGCCGACGTTGAACAACAACTGATCGGTACGCGGGTCGCGTACCGGGATGAGATAGGTGGCGGTGAGATCGCTGTGCACCTGCGAGACGTTGAGCTCGGTGGCGAGCCGATGGCCGGCCTCGTTGAGCTGGCGGCGCTCCCAGCCGGCCTTGCCGCGCAGCCCGGTATCGGTGCCATAGCCGAGACCGAGCGTGTACTTGTTGGGCGGCCGCGGCACGAGCTTTACCCAGATCGGCACCTCGTTATCGATCGCCAGGTCGCGGCGCGGCGTCACCTCGATCTGCTGGAAGTAGTCGCTGTTGACCAGACCGCGCCGCAGCTCGATGAGCTGCTCGGCGTCGAACGGCTCGCCGGCGGTAAACGGCACATAGCGCGCGAGCAGCTCCGGGTCGAGGCCGCTGCCGGGCTCGAAATGCACGGCACCGAGGCGGTAGCGCACACCAGTCTGGTAGTGCAGCGCGACACTCGCCGTGTACGCTACGAGGTCGACCCGCACCTCGTGGCGCGTGAGCGTAGCATCGAGATAGCCGCGATCGGCGCCGAGGCGCGTGAGGCGTGCCTTGGCCGCCTCGTAGCGTTCGTGATCGAACACCTCACCCTGGCGCAGCGGAAAGTCCTTGAGCAGTGCGGCGATGGCGGGATCGGCCAGACCGTCGCCCGTGACCTGCAGGTCGAGCACGCCGATGCGCAGCGCCGGCCCCAGCTCCACGCGGTAGCGTGCCACGTAGCCCTGCTCGCTGCTGGTGAGCTCGGCCACCACTTGCGCGTGATAGTAGCCGCGCGGTTCCAGGGCCGCGCGAATCTCCCCCACGGCGCGCGCGTGCAGGGCGCGGATCGCGGCCGCGCTCAGACCGGACTCATTCTTCTGTTGCTCGATACTGAGCTGCGCCAGTACTGGCTCGCGCAGCGCCAGCGGCAGGCCTTCGACCACAACCTCGACGGCGGCCACCGGCCATGCGACCAGCAGCAGCGTCACGAACCCCAGGCCACGCAGGCACGCGGTGGCGCATCGGGTCGGCTTGTCGTGCGAGGCGGGCATGGTCGCGGCTGCAGGCAGGGAATCGGAAGAATAACCATCCTTTCCCCCGGAAACCACCGTCGATTGCTTGGGTTCACAAACGCCTGCTCGCGCGCAGTGCTGGCGGGACGCAGCGATCCGCGGTGGCGCATCACTGGCGCGAATGGGGAACCGACCCGGTCCAATTCGCTCATTCGATCCTGGTTTTCTTCAACCGAATAACCTTACGCCGCTCTTTCTTACTGGGTCGCCCTGTTGCAGGGTGGCAAAACGCGTTTCGGCGAAAAGCCGGGTCGCCAATGCATTCCGCGCCACTTTGCTCGGCTCGCTTTCTTCATAGAGCAACGCGGCTTGCGGCGCCGGGCCGCGCCGGGCGGACAAGGCCCGCACCCGTACGAGATATTCATAGGGGCCGATATGGATGCTCAAGGCATCGTCCAGGCGAATGACCTTGGCCGCCTTCACCCGCTCGCCATTCACCTTGACCTTACCACCGGCCACCGCTTCCGCGGCCAATGCCCGAGTCTTGAAAAACCTCGCCGCCCAAAGCCATTTGTCGATACGGAGAGTGCTGTCTTCGGTTTTTGTCGCCACCATTCCTGGCTCTCTCTACACTTCTTTCGATTCGGACAGGATCAATCGTGGCGGACCCCATTGATTTTCTACGGCTACCCCAGCTTGGCGCGCTGGTACTGCGGCGGCCAGGCGAGGTCGACACCCAGCTGCCGGGCCGCGTGTAGCGGCCAGTACGGATCACGCAGCAGTTCGCGCGCCAGGGACACCACATCGGCCAGGCCGGTGGCGATGATCTGCTCGGCCTGCACCGCTTCGGTGATGAAGCCGACCGCGCCGGTCGCGATGCCCACTTGTTCGCGAATCGCCGTGGCGAAGGGCGTTTGGAAACCGGGGCCAGCGGGAATGCGGGCATTCGGCACGAGACCGCCACTCGAGCAGTCGATCAAATCGATGCCGGCATCCTTCAACCAATGCGCCAGCATTACGGATTGCGCCAGATCCCAGCCGCCCTCCACCCAGTCGCTGGCGGAAATGCGCACGAACACCGGCAGCGTCGCCGGCCAGCGTTCGCGCACCGCCGCGGCAACACGACGCGGCAGGCGCGCGCGATTCGCCAACTCGCCGCCGTAGTCATCGGTGCGCCGATTGCTGAGCGGCGAGAGAAACCCGTGCAGCAGATAGCCGTGCGCCATGTGGATCTCGACCACCTCGAAGCCAGCGGCGTGCGCGCGCCCGGTGGCATCGACAAACTGCTGCACCAGCGCGTCGAGCTCCGCACCATCGAGGGCGCATGGTTGCGGCGAGCCGGGTGCAAACGCCAGCGCGCTTGCGGAAAGCGGCTGCCAGCCGCCGGCCGCGGCCGGCAGCGCGCCGCCGCCCTTCCACGGCACCTCGATCGAGGCCTTGCGTCCGGCATGCGCCAGCTGAATGCCCGGCACCGCGCCCTGTTCCTTGATGAACCGGGCGATCGGCCGCAACGCTTCGGTGTGCGCATCGCTCCACAGGCCGAGATCGTTGGGCGTGATGCGCCCCTCGGGCGCCACCGCGGTCGCCTCCACCATCACCAACCCGGCGCCGCCCACGGCGCGCCCGCCGAGGTGCACCAGGTGCCAGGCGTTCGCCAGCCCGTCACTGGCCGAGTACTGGCACATGGGCGAGACGAAGATGCGGTTGCGGAATTCGAGCTCGCGCAGGCGTAGCGCTGAAAACAGTTGACTCACGGGTCCTCCGCAGAGTTTGGGTTACAGGAAATATAGGCGCCCTTTTTTCCAAGGTCTACGGGCATTGAACAGCCCTTGTTCTTCCTGATCGCGGACTGCATCTTGCTGAAGATGCCACGCGTGGTGCCGGATTCGGGCGCATGCACGTGCACGGCGACAAGCTGAAATTGCCTGATTTCGAACGCTTCTTGCAATGCACGAGTTACTTCGCCGCGGACGTCCGGATTTCGTCCTGCTGATGGCGGTATTGCTCTTCCATCACGAGTTGCGCCAGTTCCTTGGTGTAACGGTTGAACTCCGCGGATCCGGGATCGCGCTCGCGCGGCAGCGTGATGAGTACTTCGCGCTTGATCGTGCCGGGCCGGTAGGTCATGACGATCACGCGATCCGCGAGGTGTACCGATTCCTCAATGCTGTGTGTGACGAACACGATGGTCTTTTTGAGTTCAGCCCAGATGCGCAGCAGTTCATCCTGCAAGCTGCGCCGCGTGAGCGCATCGAGCGCACCGAACGGTTCGTCCATGAGCAGGATCGGCGCATCGAGCGCCAGCACCCGGGCGATGGCCACACGCTGGCGCATCCCGCCCGAAAGATCCTTGGGATAACGCTCGTGAAAATCCGTGAGTTGTAATTTGGCGAGCAGCGCATCCACCTTGTCCCGGATTTGATTCTTGGACATCTTCTGGATCTCCAGGCCAAAAGCCACGTTCCTTTCGACCGTCATCCACGGAAACAGCGCATATTCCTGGAACACCATGCCGCGGTCAGGCCCGGGGGCGGTGACCGTCTGGCCGTCTACCGTGATACGCCCGGTGGTGGGCGGCATGAAACCGGCGATGGCATTGAGCAGCGTGGACTTGCCGCAACCGGAAGGGCCGAGCAGGCACACGAACTCGCCACGCCGGATGTCGAGGTTGATGCCGGTGAGCGCCACCACCTCCTTCTGCCCGCCCCCGCGGAAAATCTGGCTGACATCGCGAATCTGGATGCAGGACTCGGCTGTGTTCATCGATGTTCGATCCCGCGGTGCCACTTGAGCAGCCAGCTGTTAAGCCGGCTCATGCCGCTGTCGATCGCCAGTCCCAGCAGGCCGATGGTGAACATGCCAGCGATGATCTTGTCCGACCAGAAGAACTCGCGCGCCTCGAGGATGCGGTAGCCGAGCCCGCTGTTCACCGCGATCATCTCGGCCACGATCACCACGATGAAGGCCGTGCCCATGCCGATGCGTGCACCGGCCAGGATATACGGCGAAGACGCGGGCAACATGACACGCAAAAAAAGTGTGCGGCGGTTGGCCCCGAGACTCTCGGCCGCGCGGATATAGATCGCGTCCACGTGGCGCACGCCGGCGATGGTATTCATGAGCACCGGAAAAAATGCGCCAATGGTGATCAGAAACACCGCCGGCGGATTGCCGAGCCCAAACCACAGGATCGCCAGCGGAATGAAGGCGATGGGCGGAATCGGACGCAGCACCTGGATGAGTGGATTGAAAAGCTTGTACACGTTGTCGCTCGCGCCCATGAAGAGCCCGAGCGGCAGCGCCAGTCCGGCACCGATCAGGAATCCCGAGACTACCCGGTGCAGGCTGGCGGAGGCATCGCGCAACAGCTCGCCGGACACGAGCCACGCCAGATAGCCCGACTTGGTCGGATCGAACGGCTCAAGCGGGCTCAGGTACTCAAACCACTTTTTTGCAACCGCGAGCGGCGATGGCAGGATCAGGGGGTTCACCAGGCCGCTGGCACCAAGCCATTGCCACAGCCCGAGCACGAGGCACGGCACCAGCGCGCCTTGCAACAACCTGTACAGCTTCGACCATCTCATCAGCGCGCGGCGCTACTTGATCTTGAGGTCGGTCTTCGCCTTTGCGAGCAGATCGAGCTTGACCCAGTCCTTGGCAAGCGGCGGCTTGGTCATCTTGCCGACGCCATATTTCACCATGGAATCGGTGGTGATTTGCACGTGTGCCAGCGTAATGTCGTAACTGAACGCGGCGTTGCTCATGGCATCCTGGTAGTCCTGACTCGTGATCTGACCCTTGAACATGTTTTCGCGCACGTACTTCTCGGCAATCGCGGGGTTGTCGATGAAATACTTCGTGGCCTCGACGAACACCTTCATGAGCCGTTCGGCGACGTCGCGACGCTCCGCGTACATCTTCTCGGTCATGACGAGCGCGCGAATCGGCTCGCCCATCTCAGTGTCGTAGGGCTTGAGCACTTCCACGCCCCACCCCTTGTTGATCGCCTGGGAGGACTGCGGCTCTGACTGACACATGGCGTCGATCTGCTTCTGTTGCAGCGCCTGATTGAGGTCGGCAAACGGCAGATACAGAATCTGTACATCCTTGCCGGGCTGGTCGGACCAGGTGAGCTTGTGCTTGGCAAGCTCTGCGAGCAGCAGCAGTTCCTGCGCCCCGCCGCGCGCCACACCGACGCGCTTGCCCTTCAGGTCCGCCACCGACCTGATGTTAAGGCCCGGTTGCGCGACCAGCCGCGCACCGCCTTTCGAGAAACCGGCCACGACGTAAATCGGCACGCCGCCGGCACGCCCGGCGATGGCGGCATCGAGCGCGCTGGCGGAGATATCGATCTCGCCCGCAATGATCGCGGGCATGATGTCGAGCCCCTTGGCGAACATGCGCTCTTCGATCTTAAGGTTGTATTTGGGTGCGATCTCTTTCATGTACGACACCGCCCCGTAGTGCGCGAACTTGAGATTGCCCAGGCGCACCACGTCTTGCGCGTGGGTGGTGATCGAAAAAAGAACGGCGCCAATCGCTAACGAGAACTTCGAAAGTTTCATGTTTCCTCCTGGTGATCAGATCAAGCTGTGGGGAGTTGCCTCACAGGCATACATTCTGCCCCGCATTGCCGGCAATGCCTAGAAGGTTGGCGGATGTCGCTCCAAGCCGTCGTTGTTCGCATGCCACAGCAGTTCCACTGACCCGCCAGGGTATAGGAAGAATAGACGCGCTTTTCCCCAGGGTCCACGGTTCAGTCCGCGGGCATTGAACAGCCGTTCCTCTCCCCGATCGTGGGCTGCCTCTAGCCGAATTCCGCCGTCCTGGCTTTTTAAGCGTCTTCTTTGCTTTCGGTTTCCAAATCATCCCCGCGATTTCCCAGCACGCGCTCGATGCGCCGATCCGGCACCAGCCAGAGGAGCGCGATCAACACATAAATGCTGCCGGCAATCCCCGGCGACAGGAATGCTACCGGAATGGAAAAGGCGTAGGAGACCAGCGACAGCTTGCCCTTCCAATCGCTGCCGATGGCGGCACGCAGCACCGAATCCAGCCCTTGCGAGGCAATGATGGCATGCTGCAGGATGAAGTAGGCAACCGCCGCCATCAGCAGCACCACCCCATAGAGAGCGGTGGGCGCGGCAGTAAAGTGATTCTCGCCCATCCAGCCGGTGACGAACGGCACCAGCGACAGCCAGAACAGCAGGTGCAGATTGGCCCACAGCACAGCGCCGCTGACCTTGTGCGTGGCATGCAGCATGTGGTGATGGTTGTTCCAGTAAATTCCCAGGTACACGAAGCTCAACACATAGCTCAAGAACACGGGCAGCAGCGGCAACAGTGCGCCCAGCGTATCCCCGTGCGGCACCTTCATCTCCAGCACCATGATGGTGATAATGATGGCGAGCACACCGTCGCTGAATGCTTCGAGCCTGTTCTTGCCCATACCCTGCTCCAAATGGTTGCGATCGAAACGCCATTTCACGCAAATCGCGGCCAGACTACAACCCGCGCAGCGCGGCACGCGTTTGATGAAGTTGATCCATGCTGCCCTATTGGGCAACTGCGCGAGCGCCTGTCTTCAGGGCGCGGTATCCGATTCCGGCGACAGCTTTGGCGGTTCGTGAAAGTAAATTGAGCTCATCCAAGACGGGCGGAAGCGAGAGATCACGCAAGCCCTGGATAAACTCCTCGCGATGGTCGGGGAACGGCTGATGAGAAAATGGTGGGCCGTGCAAGATTCGAACTTGCGACCAACTGGTTAAAGGGCAGGGACGCTGATTAGTCCCTTTGTTAAATAAATACCCTGCAATGCCCGCATTGTTTGGTACGAAGTCTCAGAAAGCCGGAAATACAGGTATTTTCAGATGGCGCAGTTACGTTTTGGCTACGCTACTTCTTGGTTATGTTGCGACTGGAAAACGATCACATATCAAGCTACCACCATCAACATCCGGCCGATTGGGCCGGGTTGACATTGTGGACGCAATCACCGTTTCAATCCGCGCCCGCTCAATTGAGCGGGCGCCATTCGATTGGCTGGAAAAAGACATGCAGGGCGGCTGACGTTTTGACGGCGGTGTTGTACAATTACTTGTACAATGCAACCAGCCGCCGGGTGAACCCATGAAAACGCTTTCCTACTCTGCTATCCGCAATAATCTGGCCAAGGCCATCGATCAGGTGACCGAAGACCACGCGCCGATTCTCATCACTCGCCAGAAGGGAACGCCAGCGGTGTTGATCTCGCTCGAAGATTTCGAGTCTTGGCAGGAGACCGCCTATCTGATGCAAAGCCCCGCCAATGCCGCGCACTTGCGGCGCGGGGTCGCGCAGGTGAAGGCCGGGAAAACTCGCCGGAGGAAGTTGCTTAAGTGACCGCGCGCTGGACGGATGATGCCTGGGCGGATTATCTGCGCTGGCGCAGTGAGAACCGGTCGGTGTTCAAACGCATCAACCGTTTGGTTGAGGCCATCGAGTCAGACCCGTTCCGTGGTATCGGCAAACCGGAACCGCTACGCGGTGAGCTATCTGGGTATTGGTCGCGCCGCATCACTCAGGAACACCGGCTGGTGTACAAGGTGGCCGGAAAGACCGTGTACGTCATTTCGTGCCGCTACCACTACCGAAAATAATCAGCATACCCATAAAGCCCCTTCACGGCGCCTTTAACCGAAGATTAAGCCCTGACTGTTGAGTTGCACCTCAAAATGACCCACTTCTCTTGCTTTATTGCATCGTGCGGTGACCCTCCGAATTCGGTTGGCGCCCCGTCAACTCAGTACGTTACGTCGGAAGGGCCGGGTCAATAGCACCTGCAAACATGGGATCAATATTCAATGCAACTCAACACGTCGTGCCTAGATCGTCAGACTTACAGATCCATCCCGGCACCGTTTCGGCGCAACCAATCTTTACGCTCACGATAGTCTGGCAATACTTTGTCGACCTCATTCCAGAATGCTTCGGTATGGTCACGGTGATGGAAATGGCAGAGCTCGTGAACCACAATGTAGTCAATCACTTTCGGTGTCGCCATCATGCACTTCCAGTGGAAGCTCAGCCAGCCATCAGCTGAGCAAGTTGCCCATTGGTAACCGACATCCCTCACCTCTACAGACACAGGAGCCACCCCAACTTTCGGTGCGAAGTAATCAACTCGCTTTTTGATTCGCTCCAGCCCTTTTCCGGTATAGAACCTCTCGAATTCGCGCTTGGCCGCTGCTTCTCCACCTGATTCGACGATCTTGCGCAACAAGCAGAAGCGCCCATCTTTCAGCTTTAGAGGTTCTTCTTGTTCCTGAACAAACAAGAGTCGGTATGACGAACCCAGATAAAGAAAACCTTCTCCATTAACCCACTCACGCACTACGCGCGTTGCATTCAGGTCGCGCCACTCGGCAAGATTGCGGTATATCCACAGTCGCTTACTCTCCACGACCGCGTCGGCCTGTTCCTCGGTAAGATGCGCTGGCACGCGGACAGAAATGTCGCCATCGCGCTCTATCACGACATCGGCAGTCCTGCGTTCACCGCTGCGCAGCAATTGGTATTCAATGTCTCTTACACGCCTTGCAGACATAGCCTCAACCCTTCAGCAATTCATCATGGCGGTTTTTCGCCAGCTTCAAAATTTCCACGGCGAGCCACTCATAGTTGGCTGTAATCTCGGGAATGTCCGCGATCAGCAGAATCTTGTTCAGCTCCCCGCGAAGCCGCTTCTGCTCGTCCGAGTTGTTCCAGAAGTCGATAATGCCAATGGTCTCCTGTAACAGCTCGATGATGTTCTTCATCAGGCCCTTCATCTTAGCGGTCTGGCCACTCGGCACGCCCTCTTTTCCGAAAGCCAGATCAACGACATGGGCGTAAAAGGTAGTCGCTTCCTTATCCAGGCCCTCAATGTTCTCAGACCGCCCAGAGGCAGCTTCCACCCTAAGCTTCTCCAACTCCTCAGCCAGTAAATCCCATTGATCCTGGTACTTGTCGATCAGGTGTTCCAGCTTCTCAGACAGCGTCTTATAGAAAGCCGGATCTTCATCGAATTTAACAGTGCAATGCTTGCGGATGGCATGCTCCATCTCGCTGGCCTTGGCTTCGTCATTGCCGCCCGCATGGCGATTGAGTTGTTCGAGAAAGTCCTCCGCCAGCAGCTCCACCGGCGGCACCTTGGGGTTGATGCCAAGGCTAATCAGGTGCTCGTTGATCAGCCGCTTTACCTTGTCACCGGCATCACCGAGGTCCAGGCTTTCGTCCTTATAGCGCTCCTTGGTCACGCTCAGGATGTAGCCGAAACGCTTGGCGGGCACCCGATACGGTTGGGCCCCCTCATGCGGCAGGATAATATCCATACTCATGAGGAACTTCTTCAGGTACACCTCGAAATCCGCCCGCAGCTTTTCATCCTTCAGGGCAGTCACTGCCGCATGCACCGCCACGGCGTCGGCCTCAATACCCGCAAGCCGTCCTTGCACAAAATCTTCAACAGCCTTTACCCCCGCTGCCTTAAAGAACTGCACCAAGCGTTGATAGCGTTCCTCCAGCACCGGGAGCTCAGAGGTAATATTCTTCAATCCATCGCGCAGCTCTTCCTGCTCGTCGGTTGCGGCATAGAGGGTAAGCGCCTCGGTGAGATGGTTCGCCAGTCCAATGTAATCCACCACATACCCGCGCTTCTTGCCCTTGGCCACCCGATTCACGCGGGCAATGGCCTGCAACAAAGTGTGCTCGCGTATTTTCTTGTCGATGTACATCACCTGCTCAACGGGCGCATCAAAACCGGTGATCAGCATGTCGCAGACGATCAGGAACGCGATACCAGTCTGCTCCTTGTCCGGGTCTTTGCGGTCGAACGGTTTACAGAAGTTCTCGACGGCATTCCAAGCCTTCGCTTGTTTGCGCGCCTGGGTGACATAGGCCGCCTCGTTGGTGCCGTCGGAGGAAATGACCACCACTGCCTTGAGGAAGGCGATTTGGTCAATTAATTCCTGGTCAGGCGCAGCCTTGAGTCGTTCCCGTTCCAGACGCTCAGACAATGCTTCCCCGATGGCTTTCCGATAGCGCACTGCGGCCAGTTTGGAATGACACACCACTTGCGCTTTGAAGCCATTGGGCAAGATGTTATCGACGTAGTGGCTGACCATGTCCCGGGCAATGGCCGCTATGCGCTGTTCGGCCTCCAGGATGTCGCCGGTCGCTCCGTACTTCTTCTTGATCGCTAGCAGTTCCGCCTCGCTGCGATCTCGGAAAAGGTCTTCGAACTTGGTCTCGAACTGGTGTTTTTCGTTAAGCGCGGTATCCGCGGTCTTGCCTTCGTATAGGATTTGCAACGTCGCACCATCGTGCACGGCGTCCATCAGCCGGTAGGTGTCGATATATTCGCCGAAGCGTTTTACCGTCTTCTTCTCGCCGTGACGCTCGGTAATCAGCGGCGTACCGGTGAAGGCGATGCGGGTGGCATTGGGAAAGGCCTCGAACAGGTTGTCACCGAGGTCAGAGCCCTGGGTACGGTGTGCCTCGTCGATCATCAAGATGATACGTTCGGAGGGATTCACTACACCGAAGGTATTGGCAGCAGGCATGGCCCGGTAGGTGCCAAGCGCTTCGGCCACTTGTGGCGTCAGGGTTTCCTGGCGCTCCTGGAATTTGTGTACCATCACCATATTGGTGTCGGAGCTGTCTGTCGCCAAGTGGCGGCGCAAAGCCTGGGTGTTTTCGATCACATTTACCTTGCCGCCAATAAGCTTGGCGGTTTCACCAAGCTGCTCCTCCAAATCGGAGCGGTCGTTGACCAGCAATATCTTGATGTCGTTCAGGTCGCGCGAGGCACGCAGCATGCGCGCCACAAACACCATGGTGAGCGACTTGCCGGAGCCCTGCGTGTGCCACACCACCCCGCTGCGATCCATCGGTGTAGCGCCCCGGCGCAGGCGTTCGATGATCTTGCCAGCGGCGCGATACTGCTGGTAGCGGGCCACCACCTTGATGCGTTTGCCTGCATCGGTATCCATAAACACCGAACAGGTGCGCAGGATGCGTAGCACATTCTCCTTACTCAACATCCCCTGAATCAGTCGCTGTTGCGGGTTCCTCTCGGCAAGCTTCTCATCCCCTTCCGGCCACAGCGTCTTCCAAGAGTAAAAGTGTTCTTCGTCCGAGGTAAGGGTGCCGTAGTCTGCCTCCGCGCCACTCGTGCGGAGCAGCAATATATTTGTGTGAAACAGGCGTGGCTCGCCTTCCTTCAGCCCCGCTTCTTGCGTCGCCTCTCGCGCGTTGCGATAGCGCTGCAACTGCACAAAGGCTTCGTGCATTGGGTTGGCACAGGTGGGACCACCAAGTTTGCACTCCACCACCGCCAGCGGGATGCCATTCACGAACAGCACGATGTCCGGAATGATGAATTGCTTCACGCAGCCCGGTGTGTCGATGCGGAACTGATTAATGGCGTGGAATTGATTGTTGGCGGGGTTGGCGAAGTCGATCAGCTTCACAACCGGGTCTTGCTCGCCCGTGACTTCGTTGGTATCAACCTGAGTCTTGAACAGCAGCGCCTGAATGGCCTCGTTCGCTTCAAGCAACGTGCGATTTGGCTGGCGCAGGATTTGGTCGCGCAACTCATCCAACTGCCGGTCTGTGAGCCATACCTTGCCGTCGTCAGTGGTATTGATCGCGCGCACCGAAGCGCGGAAGACATCCGGTAACAACCATTCTCGGAAGGAGGTGCGGAGACTTGGTGCGGGATCGGAGGGAATCACTCCGACGCCTTGGTCGATGACCGTCCAGCCCAACTCAGCAAGCTGGTTTAGAAAAGGATTCTCGACAAACCGGTATTCAGACATTTACTAATATCCAAAGTCCTGAAGGTCTTCCTCAAGATCTCTCACTTGCTTGGAGAGCTTTTTCTTGAAGAAGAACTCGATCTGCCGATCTGTCTTTTTATCGAGATCCTTGTAGTCAAATACCTCCTCAAGCACCTCCTTCATCTGTGCAACGGAATATGCGTCAAAATTCGGAATATATCGGGTCTCGTGAATTCGATGTTTGATCTGATAGTACGACCTCACGAAACTCTTCGGTGTTATCGCGACACCGAACCTCTTGCACAATTGCCGCACAAAGTGATCCAGACCATGCAGTAGATTTAAATCGTCAATCTCGGAGAAAAAGAAGAGCCAACCCTTTCTCTTGTTCTCAAAAATGCACCCTCCGATCCTCAGGTCCAGCCGCCACTTCAAGAATTCTTGGTCTTTCCTCTTGGAGTATCTATAGGCCGTAAAGATTGCAGTCAATGACTCCCTGAGGCGCTCGACAGACTCTTGTCGGACCGTTGTCCGCCCATCCTCAAAGCGATATCCCAAATACCCAAACGCCCCCGTGCCCAATTCCCCAATCTTTGACTTCTCGCTCATGCCGTCTGGTTTATGAATGGAGAGCCGAATCCTTCCGAATTCTTCAATTACTTCGTCGGCAATCTTCTTCGCTTCCTCACGTCTGCATAGAATCAGGACGTCATCAACGTACCGAAAATAGGCGAAGTCTCTTGCACCAAATTTCTTGTCGACGTCGGACAAATAGACTGCCGCCAGGATGTTTGAAACTGATAACCCTTGAGGCACCCCTTTTTCGTTCTTTCCGCCTTCACTTGGTTTTTCCACTGTGGGTGTGGAATAGGCAAGCGCGATCTGATCAAGAATCTCCTGCGTGGAGATTTTGGATTTGAGGCGTTGCATCAATACATCATGGTCGATACTTGGATAGAACTGCTCTACATCCAATTTAATAAATGCGCTGTATTTCCCGGAATCCAATGCCGACTTAACACCGCGCACGACGTTCTGTGGCAAGTCAAAGCCAACGTCGCCAACAAATGTCTGATTCAAAAATCCGCAGAGTGCCTTCAAGGCCACTCGATCCCGAATGGTTGGGATCGATATTTCTCTTGGTATCTTCCCTCTACCTTTGCTAACCAGCTTCAGTCGGTATTTTGTGTACTTATATTTCCCGACCAGCGCCTTCCGTGACACGACTTCTAATTGCTTGCCGTAAGTCTTCATAAATGCGTCATGCGATACCTTATCGATGCCGGTCGCACTACTGAAGACAATGTGATTACTGTAGATATCCTCTAGCGAAGACTTTTCAAACAATTGCTTGTAGAGATCCCATTCACTCATATGCAGCGAATGGTAGCCATTGTGAGGATAGGTAACGTGTAGAAGACAATTAGGTAACAAACACGGAACACAAAATAAGTTCCGGCCCTCAGCCCCCTATACCATGTCAATTCCTTGTCAATTTTCTCGCCGGCCAATTTCATCTTGAATATCGATGCAATGAAGTCCACTTCCCTGTGATTCTCGCTAGCGTTAACGACATTTTGGTATTCCTCCGAAATCCGCTTTAACTCCTTTTCGTCCGAAGCCGATTCGGCTGCTTTGGCCTGTCGGTACAGCAAGTCGAGCTGCAAATAGCACTGCTTCATGAGCATCCCTCGTTCCTTGAAATTCCGGCCACTCATAAACAAGGAAATGCTCAGTATCATGACGGAGTAAATAACCATCGATACATTTGCGAGATCGCTTTGGGGAGCGAACTTCAGGAAGTAGATTGAAGCCACGACACTGAAGGTTGAATACCAAACAAGAATGAGCTGGGTGTGAAAATCATTAGCCAAGAGCCGCTCGGCGGCCTGGATTCTGGCTTTTCGTGTCCACCATATTGTGTCGGACAGCATTGCAATCTCCGAAAAAAGGTGCCCTGAGGCGCCAAGGTAAAGACACTAAGAGCTACTTCCTAGAGACTAGGAAAAGCCGCTTGCGCGGCTAGAGCCGAAGCTCCCAAGATTAGATTCACTCACCTAGGTGAGTGGCTGGCCGAAACCAGCACGCCTCAGGGCAAAACCAAGTATATACCGCTAAACCGCCACCCTCACCGCGCCTGATAAAATATCATGCATGAGACCGGCTTTCTGTTGCTTCTTCTTATGCAAATCCGCTTCGAGCGAGAATATCTTCCTATCTACGCTCTGAAGACTTTCGCCAATATGTTTCTGCTCCACCGGACTCCGTGGGGCAGCAATTCGTAGTTTTTTAAAGTAGGGAAGGCCAATTGTGAGGATGGTGCTACCCATAGCGATATTCTCAAACATCCGCTTTTTGTACTGCAGCCAGTAGTAAAGGAAGTGCTTATCCAATCTGGTATCACACCGCCAACACATAAAATGTTGGCTGACGGCCATGGGCACAGTTGTTATCGCACTCTTCCCCACTCCGGCATCTCGGGACAACACAGCGATCCCAGCAGGATGCAATACAGCGGACGAGTTCTGAATTCCGAGTTGGCTGATTTCAAACTCCGTCTCGTCGATGTAAAGCCTGTCGAGACGATAAGAATCGGCTAGAGATATCCACTTAACGCCACCATTCCAATATGCGGGTATGTTCTTGTTGGGAGTATGTCCGCTTCCTCTTACTGCCAATTTGTCGAGAAGTTCGTATTGCCACTCCTTCGGAATCCAACCAATCGGCGTTTCTTGGTAAAGCTCCAGCGCTTGTTCGCGGGGTGGGCGCAGTTTGCCGTCGGCGGTGACGCCGCGGGTAAACAGGTCGTGCATCAGGCCCGCTTTGATTTGCTGGTATTTGGTGATGAGGGATTCGGTTTTTTCGATGGCCGTGTCGATGCCTGTAAGGATAGCGGCGATTTTCTGCTGATGTTCTCTAGTTATTGTCGGTAACCAATATTGCTTCTTGATAACACTTGGATGTGCCTTGGAGGTGTAATCAAACGTTAAATATCGGTGTTGATTAGCAAGCGAGTAAAAGACAAACTTCGGATGTAACTTCTCGCCCCGTAGCCGCATATACCCGCAAACATTCGTGACCGAATATTTGTGCTTCGCTCGGTAGAAAAAGTTTCCTCCACCATCCACGGACCAAGTAATCAGTTCTTCGTCGAACATGAACTTGCCGTACTCGCCAAATTTTCCATTGTTGTGAGCAGATGATGAGTAGATGGGGTAAGGACCTGGATGAGCTTCTATATCATCTTTGGAAATAACATCGCCACGACCGAGGAAAACCTCACCTTCCGCAATAAACTTGTCAAGGCGTTGTGTCGGGAACTCATTCATACCCCAGCTCCACCAAGAACTCGCGCAGTTGCCTGCCGGCCGCATCCCGCTCCGCCTCAATCTCCTTGGCCGTCACCGCGTACTTGCTCCACAGGCTTTCGATGGCGGCGACGCAGGCGCGCTGATCGGCGCGCAGGTAAGATTGGTAGCTTTCCATTAACAACCGGCCGAGGCGTTCGACGATGACCTTGCGCGCTTCGTCGCGACTTATCTTGGCGCGGGCGGCTTCTACCAGTTCTTCCTGCTTCTTCTCGGTGGTGCGGATACCGGCCTTTAGTGTTCTGACCTCTTGCTCCAGCGCCTTGTGGGCGGCGAGGCGTTTATCGATCGCCTCGGCTTCAGCAAGATAAGCCGTGAATTCGTCCTTGCTGCCTTCCTTTTTGGCGAGTTTGGCGAGGGCGTTGAGGTCCTTGAGTTCGGCCTTGAGCTTTTTCACTTCGTCGCTCGGTAATACGCCGGTCTCGTCAATATCTTCAAAATCTTCTTCATCAGCGGCGGCGAACAGCGCCTGTAGTTCCGCCAGGCGGGCGCGGGATTGCTCCAGCTCTTCCAGCACTTCCGGGAACTGGCTGGCGAGAATCTCCTGGTCCGGGATCAGTTCCGGTCCCCAACCACTGGCCGCAATCGACTTGAGATCGGCCTTGAGCTGGTTGATGTAATTGGCGAAGGCACCGCGCACCTGATAGGCGCTGAGCAGGCTCTGATCCTTGAAAGTCTCGGCGATGCTGGCGAGCAGGATACGGCGCAGCGCGTAGACATTACCGGCGTGGCCGCTTTTGTTGTGTGCATCCGGGACCAGGGCCTCAACCAGCGGCAGGTTCTTCTGCCACCATGCGCCGAGTTGATCCAGAATAGCACCCTGCCGCTCGATGACGCCGGCATGGTTCGCGACGTGCTCGGCAATTGCGCGTTTGTCTTTTAGTGCGGCGGTGAAATCCTGATACACGCCCTCACCCCCGGCCCCTCTCCCAGAGGGCGAGGGGAGCAATCGCGGTTGGAAACAACTCTCTTTCAGTCCTTTGTAATTGCTCCAATAATGACCCAAGGTTTCGATTTCCACCGTGGGCACGCCGCCATGCAGATGGGCGTGCACGTCATGCGGCTCCGGCGGTGGGGCGTTATCCACGTAGCGGCGGATGTTGCAGTTGTAGTCTTCGCCGGCGATCTCTTCCACCGGCACGCGGCGGGCGTAGGCGGTAATATCCGCGCCTTGGCGATAGGCGTGGACGATCTTGTCGATGTCTTCCGGGCGTAGGAAGTTCTGCGCCTTGCCTTCCCGGTATTCGCGGTCGGCGTTGATGAACAGGACATGCTTGCGATCCTTGGCCCCGGCCTTGTTCATCACCAGGATGCAGGCGGGGATGCCGGTGCCGTAGAAGAGATTACTGGGCAGGCCGATGACCGCTTCCAGATAGCCTTTCTCGATGAAGTATTTGCGCGCCTCGCGCTCCTCGCCGCCGCGGAACAGCACGCCGTGCGGCATGATGGTGGCGAGCTTGCCGTTGCTCTTCAGCACCGCCAGCATGTGCTGGACGAACATGAGGTCAGCCTTCTTGCCCTTCTCGGGCATCATCACCGGGAAGCGACCGGGGAATTTCAGGTCTTTCTTGCTGTAGTTCTGGCTGAACGGGGGATTGGCGAGCACCCGGTCGTAACGGCGCAGCTCGTTGCCTTCGTCCATGTGCGCCGGATTCTTGATGGTGTCTTCCTGGCGGATGTCGGCATGGGCGATGCCGTGCAGCAGCATGTTCATTTTGCAGATGGACCAGGTGGTGCCCATCTTTTCCTGGCCATAGAGAGACAGGTGGCGCGGGTCGTGCCCGCACTCGCGCAGGTAGTCACGCGACTGGATTAACATGCCGCCGGAGCCGACGGTGGGGTCATAGACGCTCATGTTCGGCTGTGGATCGACAATCTCGACACACACCCGCACCACTTCCGCCGGTGTATAGAACTCGCCTGCTTTCTTGCCGGCGGAGTCGGCGAAGTACTTGATCAGCCATTCGTAGGCGGCGCCGAGGAGGTCTGGAAACTCGAAATCCTCGTCGCGCAGCGGGATCTTTTCGAAGTTCTGGATGAAATCGGACAGCGTGTCGTCGTCCAGCGTGCGCTGGCCGATCTTCTTATTGAAGTTGATGCCCTTGAGGACGTCTTGCAACGCGTCGATGTTGGCGTCTTCGATCGCCTCCAACGCCTTGTTCAGCTTGGTACCGACGTTCTCCTTCAGGTGCTTGACCTTGGACCAGTGTGCGTTTTCCGGGACATAGAAGTACTTGCCCGAATACTGATCTGGATTATCGAGCAACTTCCGCATGGCCGCCGGCGTCATTCCCTTGGCCTTGAACTCCTTTTCCAGTTCCTCGCGGCGCTGATCGAACAGATCGCTCGCGCGTTTGAGGAACAGCATGCCAAAGATGTATTCCTTGTATTCGCTGGCATCCATGTTGCCGCGCAGGTCGTCGCAGGCACGGAGCAACAGGGTTTCAAGGTTTGAGAGAGTAAGCCTTATCTTGGCACGTGGGGCGACACGTGCTGATTGTGCGTCGATTGTGGCAATTGCGCCGATAACCTGTTTTGGCTCTTTTTGAGATTGTTTCTGCCTTGCCACTGAACAATTCCTTAGATGTTACGAATGCTGCGAAGCCTACACAAAATGAGGTAGGGGCTGTTTATCCGATAAACCCCTCTTAACGGGAAAAACATTTCCGCCTGCCACTACATGGCGTTTACATGAAAAAACCCGCACAAGGCGGGCTTCACTGACTCTTCTACATGGAACCAGTGGCCAGAGTTGAACCGACGACCTGCTGATTTATGAATCCTTCCATTCGAAGAACTATACAACATCGGGCAACCAAAGACCCTGCATACCGAGTGCTGGTGACTTATTGGTGACTCCGACACCTGATCATATCAATCAGGATAACGTAAGGTATTGATATAATGGTGGGCCGTGCAAGATTCGAACTTGCGACCAACTGGTTAAAAGCCAGCTGCTCTACCGACTGAGCTAACGGCCCGGGTGTCACCGGGTACTGGAGGGAGGCGGCATTATCCCGGCGCCCTGCGGGGCTGTCAATGAAACCGCCGGAAACAGCACGGCCCGCGCGGAGCGGGCCGTGTGCAGCATGCCGATGAAGAATCAGGCCTTGCGCGGCATCAGGTGCATGTCGGCCAGTGCGGAGCGCAGAGCGCCGAAGATGCCCTGCTCGTCCATCAGGTAATACTGGACCTTCATGGTGAGCGCGCTGCCAAACACGATCGAAAAGAAAGTGAGAATCGAACCCATGGCCAGCGTCGAGATACCGGTCACGCCCTGACCGATGGTGCAACCCATGGACAACACGCCACCAATACCAATGAGCACGCCGCCCACCACATGGTTGATGAAGTCCTGGCCGGAGGCGAACCATTCGATGCGGAACTTGCCGAACAACACCGAATACAGGAACGAGCCCACGATCACACCGGCCAGCGCCATGACGCCGAAATTGATGAGTGTGAAATTTGTCGGGCTCAGCAGATAGCGTACGCTGTCGCCCATCGGGCTGATGAAGGTATAGGACTGCACATTCACGCGACTCGGAATCTCGGTGGCGAGGTCGGCGTACTCCTTCCAGGCGGCGCCCATCGGCCCGGCGGTGACATACCAGCCGGCGATTACGGCCAGGCCCACGACCAGGCCGCCCAGGATATTGTCGAAGTTGCCACGGAAATCCGCCGACTTGACGACGAAGGCCAGCAGGCCGGCGACCACCAGACCACCCACGATGAAATGCATTTGGGCGGCATCGGTCCCGGTGGCACTGGCGATGACCGTGCCGAGCTCCTGGCTGGGAATACCGCGCGTCGCCAGATCAACGGTGGTCGGAGCAATCCAGCTATTAAAGAAATAGTCGAAGAAGCCCTCGCCCTTGATATCGCCCCAGAGCATGTAATAGGCGGCGATCGAGGCGATCACCAGCACCACGATGGACTTGAGGTTGCCACCGCCGATGCGCAACAGGGTCTTGTTGCCGCAACCCGAGCCCAGCGTCATGCCGATACCGAACAGCACGCCACCCAGCACATAGCGCAGCCAGGCGAAATTGGCAGTGCGATACGGCGGAAAGCTGTCGGCCGGCAGCGAGATGCCATTACCTTCCAGCACCAGCACGCCGAGCAAGGCCACGGCCATGGCAAACAGCCAAGCGCGCAGACGGCCGGTGTCGCCCATGTTCACCCAGTCAGACACGGCGCCCATGGTGCAGAAACTGGTTTTGTTGGCGACCGCTCCCATGACCACGGCGATCAGAAATATCAGCCCCAGCACCTGATGATGAATCGTAAACTCCATAAATCCTCCGGCAATTGGCCTGTCAGCGCCGCCCCACGGGCACGGCCTGCATTTAAGACGGGAATTTTACCCAGTTTGTTCCATCGGTACCACGGACACTGCTCAGCCCGGCGGGCGGCCAGCGACATAGGGTGTGGGGTCGGCAATGCCGGCGGCGACAAAACCCTGGGCGCGCAGGCGACAGGAATCGCAGGTGCCGCAGGCCCGCCCGGCGGCGTCCGGCTCATAGCAGGAAAGGGTCAGCGCGTAGTCCACACCGAGCCGCACACCGGTGGCGATAATTTCATCCTTGCGCAGATTGATGAGCGGCGCGTGCACGCGAAAGCCGTGACCCTCCAGGCCGGCGCGTGTGCCGAGGTTGGCGAGGTTCTGGAACGCCTGAATAAATTCCGGCCGGCAGTCGGGATAGCCGGCGTAATCCACGGCATTGGCGCCGATGAAAATATCGCGTGCGTTCAGCACCTCGGCCCAGCCGAGGGCGACGGCGAGAAAGATGGTGTTGCGCGCCGGCACGTAGGTGATGGGGATGCCGGCGCTGGGCTGGTGCGGCACATCCAGGCGCGTGTCAGTCAGCGCCGAACCGCCCATCCAGCCGATGTCGAGCGACACCACTTTGTGCATGGCGACGCCGAGGCTGGCGGCGACGCGCTGCGCTGCGGCCAGCTCAATTCGATGACGTTGACCGTAATCGAAGCTCAGACCGTAACACTCGCAGCCGCGGTCACGCGCCATCGCCAGCACCGTCGCCGAATCGAGGCCGCCGGAAATGAGCACCACGGCGCGCGTCATATATTCAGCGCCCGCGTGTCTCGCCCCACAACAGCTTGTGGAGCTGAACCTGCACACGCACCGGCAGGCGGTCGGCGAGCACCCACTCGGCCAGGTCTTTGGGCTCGATCCGGCCCCAGGCCGGCGAGAACAGCAATTCGCAGCGTTCCGCGAGCCGCTCGCGTTGCAGCAGCGCGCGGCTCCACTCGTAGTCGGCGCGATCGCAAATCACGAACTTGATCTGGTCGGTCTTCTTGAGTTGACGCAGGTTGGCGTCCAGATTCTTCGCCACCTCGCCCGAGCCAGGGGTCTTCACGTCCATCACGATGCACACACGCGCATCGACCTTGCCGATGTCCACCGCCCCGCTCGTTTCGAGCGACACCTCGTAGCCCGCATCGCAAAGTTGTGCGAGCAGTTGCGTACAGGGCCGCTGTGCCAGCGGCTCGCCGCCGGTCACGGTCACATAGCGCGGCTGGTAGCCGGCCACCTGGGCAAGGATTTCGGCCGACGTCATCCAGCTGCCCTCATGGAAGGCATATTCCGTATCGCAGTAGCCGCAGCGCAACGGACAGCCGGTGAGACGAATGAACACGGTGGGCAGGCCGACGGTGCGCGCCTCGCCCTGCAGGGAATAGAAGATTTCGTTGACGCGCAGCCGTGCGGCCTGGTCATCGGGGGTGACGAAAGGGGCAGCCGGTGTGTGGCCTGCGGTCATGGGAACAGGATCGCCAAGAAAGGGAATCGGTCAGGAATTATACCTGACCGGGCGGCGGATGCAGATTCCGGCGCTGGGCTGGAACCGGCTAATGCCCCTCCTTCTTCATCTTGTCGAGACGTGCCGTGGCGAGCTTGGCGATGCTCGTGTTGGGATAGCGCTCCTTCACCTCGAGGAGGGTCATGCGCGCCTTGTCATAGGCGCCGAGTTCGTACTGCACATAACCGGTCTTGAGCAAGGCGTCCGGCGCCTTCGGACTCTGCGGGTAATTCAACACCTTGGTGAACTCTTCGAGCGCCAGCTTGTAATTGCGCAGGACGTAATTGCCCTCCGCGATCCAGTACTGGGCATTGTCCGCCAGCCCGCTGTCCGGATATTTGGTCAGGAACGCACGAAACGCCTTGATGGCGCGATCGTACAGCCCCTGCTTCATGAGATCGAAGGCCGCGTCGTATTCCTGCTGCTGTGGCGCCGTGGTGACACGCGGCGTGGCCACGGCGGCTACCACTGGCGTGGCGGGCGCCTCCGGCGGCGTGGCAGTGGCGCGACGCTCGGCGTCACGCAGACGTTTATCGAGGTCGTCATACAAGGCACGCTGCCGGCCCTTGAGTTGTTCGAGCTCGTGGTCCTGCACCTCGACCGAGTTGCGCAACTGGCGCACCTCGGTCTGAAGCTCCTCGAGTTGACGCAGCAGATCGAGCAGCGTGCTGCGCACCGCCGACTCCGTGGCCGGAGGTGTACCGGTCACGGCGCGCCGGTCCGGGGGCGGCTCCTCGGCCAACGCCGGCAGCGTGGCCACCGCCATCAGGACCAACAACGCCGCAGCGATGCGCTCACGCATGACGGTCTGCCCTCTTCCAATCAATAGATAATTTCAACACGCCGATTGAGCGCCCAGTCCGCCTCGGTATGTCCCATCGCGACGGGCTTCTCTTCACCGTAGGAAACGGTCTTGATCCGGTCCGGGGTCACGCCGAGCAGCTTGAGCATGCGCGCCACCGATTCGGCACGGCGTTCGCCCAGCGCCAGGTTGTACTCGCGTGTGCCGCGCTCGTCGGTATTGCCCTCGAGCACCACCTTGATGTTCTTGTTGGCCATGAGATAGGCCGCGTGTGCATTGACGATCGCGCGATTGTCATCATCGATGGCGCTGCTGTCGAAGGCAAAGTGAATGCGCCGCTTGGCCAGCAGATCGGCCTTGCCTTGAGTATCGAGCGACTTGCCGTCCACACCCGTACCGGCGCCGACGCCACTGCTTTCAGCCCCGACACTCTTGTCCTCGACAGTGGGCTTGGTGGCCTCGCCGCCACCGCAGGCGGTCAGCGACAGCACCGCAATCCCTAACAGTGCAAACAAAATTTTCCTCAGCATGGAATGACTCCTCAGTTGGTGGGGGTGGTATGGATAAACGGTGACCAGGCGGGCTCACGCACATCGCCCTCCTGAAGTTTGAGCAGCTGGCGCACACGGCCATCGGACGATACCGAGGCCAGCACACCGCGCCCGCCACGTTCGGTGGCATACAGTATCATGCGTCCGTTGGGGGCGAAGCTCGGCGATTCGTCCAGTGTCGTATCGGTCAGCACCTGCAACACCGCACTCTGCAGGTGCAGGAGCGCGGCATGATAGCGGCCTTGTGCGCCACTCACCAGGGTCAGCATTTTGCCGTCCGGCGAATACGAAGCGCGTGCGTTGTAATCGCCTTCGAAGGTCACGCGCTCGACATTGCTGCCGTCGGCGCGCATGCGGTAGATCTGCGGCTTGCCGCCACGATCCGAGGTGAAGACGATTTCTTTGCTGTCCGGCGACCAGGATGGCTCGGTGTCGATCGCCGGGTTGTTGGTCAGGCGCGTGAGCGAATTGTCGGACATCTGCATCACATAGATTTCCGGATTGCCGTCACGCGACAGCGTCAGCGCGAGCTTCGTGCCGTCCGGTGACCAGGCCGGCGCCGAATTGATGCCGTTGAATTCGGCGATGCGGCTGCGCGACCCATGCACCACGTTCTGCATGTACAGGATCGGTCGACGCTGCTCGAACGAGACATAGGCCAGGCGCATCCCGTCCGGTGACCAAGCCGGGGACAGGAGTGGTTCCACCGAATTCAGCACGGTCACCGGGTTGTAGCCGTCCGAGTCGGCGATCTGCAGCTTGTAGAGGAAGCGCTTGGCGTCGCGCTCACGCGTCACGTAGGCAATGCGCGTGCTGAACACGCCCGGTTCACCGGTGAGCTTCTCGTAGATGATGTCGCTGATCTGGTGCGCCACCGCGCGCAGGCGGTCGCCGGCCACCACATAGCTGTAACCGGCGAGCTGCTTTTCCTTATAGATGTCGTACAGACGGAATTCGACCTGCCAACGGCCCTGCGCGACCGGCTGGACGTTGCCGATTACCAGGGCCTCGGCCTTCACGATACGCCAGTCCTTGAAGATCACCTGCTTGTCATCGGTCGGGCGAGCCACGAAGACCTTCTTGTCGAGCGCGGTGAAACGCCCGCTGCGCGCCAGGTCGGCCTCGATCACGGCCGCGACATCCTGCGGTGGCCGCTCCTTGCCCGCTCCACCGAATGGCACGATCGCGATCGGCAAACCACCGTCCACGCCCTGGGTGATTTCGATGGTCAGAATCGCAGACGCCGGTGTGGCGTACGCCACGAGTAGCACCACCACCATGAGTTTTGTCAGTTGTTGCACAGCCTTCACGCTTGCCCCTCCGGACGGAACCGCAATTCCAACTCGCGAAAATCTTCGATCAGCCGCTTGTCCTTGGGCAGAGGCAGGGGCGATGCCTTGTATACCGCGGTCTGCGCCGACCGATCAAATGCCGGGCTGCCACTCGATCGTGCGATCTCCACCTGCATCACCTCGCCGGTTGGCGCGAGACGCACGCGCACCATACACTCCATGCCCCTGGTCCAGCCAGCCGGTCGCACCCAGTTGCGCTCGACCTTCTGGCGGATCAGACTCCCGATACGCGCCTGCTCACTCTTGGCACGCGCCGTCTGCTCGGTCTTGCCCTTGGCGGACATGTCGCTCGCGCCCGTGCCGGTACCAGCCGCATCGATGCCGACACTCTTGTCTTCGATGCCGGGCTTGACGCTCTCACTGCCGCCACAGGCGGCCAATGCGAGTGCCGCAATACCCAGCACCGTGAGCAGAATTTTCTTATCCATGAACTTGCTGCTTATCTTCACGCCTGTCCCTCTGGACGAAACCGCAATTCCAACTCGCGAAAATGTTCAAACAGGTCCTTGTCCTCGGGCAGAGGCAGGGGCGACGCCTTGTATACCGCGTTTTCCACCGAGCGATCAAATGCCGGGTTGCCACTCGGGCGCGCGACCGTCGCGTTGATCACCTCGCCGGTCGGTGCGAGACGCACACGCACCACGCACTCCATGCCCTTGGTCCAACCGGCCGGTCGCACCCAGTTGCGTTCGACCTTCTGGCGGATCAGCCCCTCGAAGCGCGCCAGCTCGCTTTGCGCGCGCGCCACCTGTTCGGCCTTGGCTTTAGCGTCGGTGCGCTCCTTCTCCTCGCGTACCAGCTGTTCCCTGAGACTGGACTCGGCGGACTTGCGGCGCTCCTCCGCGTCCTGCTTTTTCCTGGCTTCGGCCTGACGCGCCTCGTCCTTGCGCTTCTGCTCGGCCTCAGCGGCCTTGCGCTTGTCCTCGTCCTTGCGCTTCTGCTCGGCGATTTTTGCCTGTTCCTGACGACGTTTGTCCTCGGCCACCTGGCGCTCGCGTTCTTCCTGTTCGCGCTTCTTTTTTGACTCCTGCTGCTCGCGTTCGCGTTCCTGTTTTTTGCGGCGCTCGATTTCCTTTTGCGTTTCGGCGTCATTCACCGCCTGCGCCTGCACCACCTGGGCCGGGGTGGCGGCCGGTTTCGCCTGCCAGCGGAATCCGATCACCACCAGCGCTATCAGTACGAGGTGCACGAGCACGGCATAGACAATGGCCTTGCGGCCGCCGGGTAATCTGCGCGCGTTTCCGGACCACATGTCTCTAATACCAGCTATTTTTGTGCAAGCTTGCTTTCTCTGCTTCAGCTATTTTTGTGCAAGCGTGCTTTCCCTATCGCTTGCCGGCCGGCCGGCTGTCCGGAGACTGGGTCACGAGACCGACGCTGGGGACGCCGGCCGCCTGCAACAATACCATGGTCTGCACGACGTCATTGTAGGCCGCCTGCCGGTCGCCACGGATCAGCACCGGCGTCTGCGGGCGCACGCGCAGAATCGCCGCCACCTTCGCCTGCAGTGCCTCGGCACCCATCTCGTGCTCGTCCAGGAACAGCTTGCCCTTGCGGTCCACCGTGACCACCAGGATTTCGCGGTCCGGGTTGTCCACCGCCGCAGCCGCGGCCTGTGGCAGGTCGACTTTGACGCCGGGCGTGAGCAGCGGCGCGGTCACCATGAAGATCACGAGCAGCACCAGCATCACGTCGATATACGGCACAACGTTGATCTCGGCCATGGGTTTGCGACGATGACGGACGCTCGGCATATCAGGCCTTGCTCAGAAAGGCCTGACGCTGGAGGATGCTGGCGAACTCCTCCATGAAAATCTCGTAACGCGTGAACAGAGTCTCGGCATCGTGCGCGTAGCGGTTGTAGGCGATCACCGCCGGGATCGCCGCGAACAGGCCCATGGCGGTGGCGATCAGTGCCTCGGCGATGCCGGGCGCCACGCTCGCAATGGTTGCCTGCTGCACCGCACTCAGCGCGTGAAACGAATTCATGATACCCCAGACCGTGCCGAACAGACCGACATAAGGACTGATGGAACCGACCGTGGCGAGGAACGACAGGTGGGTCTCGAGATACTCGATCTCGCGCGTGAGTGCCACGCGCATGGCGCGCTGCACCCCTTCGAGGATTTCCATCGGCTGGATATTCTTTTGCTTCTCGAGGCGCGCATATTCCTGGAAGCCGGCGACAAACACGCTGTCCATGCCGGACAGCTGGTCTTCATGCTGCGACAGCTCCTTGAACATCTGGTTGATATTGCTGCCGGACCAGAAGCGGCCTTCGAAGCGGGTGGCGGCCCGCGCCGCGGCCTTGAATGTCGACCATTTGCGAAAGATCATGGTCCAGGACACGAGCGAGGCGGCCAGCAGCAGCAACATCACCAGCTGCACGACCAGGCTTGCATGAGTCAGGATGCTGAGCAGCGCCAGCCCTTCGTTGCTTGTCGTCAGACTCACAGGGTCTCCTTGTTGTTTGCCATGGTGTCACGGGTACGTGCCGCACCGACCAGTGCCGTCACGGTTTCGGCCACGCGCGCCGGGATCGCCACCGGCACGAAACGTTGTGCATCGATGCAGGCAATGCGCACCTCGGCGCTCGCCAGCAGCACATCCGCGCGCCGCACCTGCTGCTTGAGGGTGAGGCTCGCCGCCCCGCGCCGGTCGAGAGCCACGGTCACGGCCAGCAGCTCATTGAAGCGTGCCGGCTTGTGGAAGGCCAGGTTGATTGTGCTCACCGCGAATATGACTCCATGCTCGCGCAGGAGTTCATCCTGCTCGTAACCGAGCGCGCGCAGCCACTCGGTGCGCGCGCGTTCCATAAAGTTGAGGTAGTTGGAGTGATATACCACGCCGCCGCTGTCGGTGTCCTCGTAGTACACGCGGATCGGGATGGAGAACGGCGCCTGCATATTATTGTTCACCGCCAAGACACCAAGCGAACCGGCCCTTGCCCGGCCGCACGCGCAGGCTGACTCCACTGCATGCGGCTTCCGCCACGCGCTCTTCCTCTTGGCCATTTTGCTTGGCGTCCTTGGCAGTTCAAGATGTTACGAATCCTCGAACATGCCGCGCTGCGGCTCGGCCGACGCCGGTGGCGTGAGGCCCAGGTGCTGCCAAGTACGGCGCGTGGCGATGCGCCCGCGTGGTGTGCGTGCCAGAAAACCCTGCTGGATCAGGAACGGCTCGATCACGTCCTCGATCGTCCCGCGCTCCTCGCCGATGGCGGCGGCCAGTGAATCCACGCCCACCGGTCCACCGGCGAAGCGTTCGATCAGCACGCTCAGCAGCCGCCGGTCGAGCGCGTCGAAACCCTCCTCGTCCACGCTCAGCATGACCAGCGCCTGCTCGGCGATCCGGCCGGTGAGCACGCCCTGGCCTTTCACCTCGGCAAAATCGCGTGCACGGCGCAGCAGGCGATTGGCGATGCGCGGCGTGCCGCGCGCGCGGCGCGCGATCGCGCCGATGCCCTCTTCCTCGGCCTCGACAGCGAGAATGCCGGCCGAGCGGCGCACGATGCGCGTCAGGTCTTCGGCGGTATAGAACTCCAGGCGCTGCACGATACCGAAGCGGTCGCGCAGCGGTGAGGTCAGCAGCCCGGCGCGGGTGGTGGCACCGATCAGCGTGAACGGCGGCAGGTCGAGCTTGATGGAGCGCGCCGCCGGACCCTCGCCGATGAGAATGTCGATCTGATAGTCCTCGAGCGCCGGGTAGAGAATTTCTTCGACCACCGGACTGAGACGATGGATCTCGTCGATGAACAGCACATCATTCGGCTGCAGGTTGGTCAGCAGCGCGGCGAGATCACCGGCGCGCTCCAGCACCGGGCCCGAGGTCTGGCGCAGGGTCGCCCCCATTTCGTTGGCGATGATGTGTGCGAGTGTGGTCTTGCCGAGCCCGGGCGGACCAAACAGCAGGACATGGTCGAGCGCCTCACTGCGCTGGCGCGCCGCGGAGATGAAAATCTCCATCTGTTCGCGCACCGGCATCTGGCCGACATAATCGGCCAGGCGCGCCGGACGCAGGCGCTGCTCGACGCTGGCCTCATCGGGCGCAGCGGCCGGCTTTGCGGATACCAAACGGTCGGTTTCAATCATAAGAAGGATTTTGTCCTAATCCCCTCTCCCGCGACAGCGGGAGAGGCCTGGGAGAGGTTTGCCTCGACTGTTGTACTACTCCCCCTCTCCCGCACCACCGGGAGAGGGACGGGGAGAGGGTTCCTCCCTGTTGTCCTAATCCTCTCTCCCGCGCCCACATCCCCATCCCTTCTCCCGAAGGGAGAAGGGGGCGGCGAGCCGTGGCGCACTTGCGCGCGCACTCCATATGCCTGGAGAGAGGCCTGGGAGAAGGTACCACTATTTAATCCCCGCCAATCCTTTCAGTGCCGCACGGATGATGTCCTCGCTTCGAAAGCCGTCCGCCGACACACCGCTCACCGCACGACTCGCCTCCATCGGCTTGTAGCCTAACGCAATCAGGGCGCTGATCGCCTCCTGCACCGGATCAGCCGGTACACTCGGCGGACGGGCGGCGCCGGCGGCGGGCGCGCCGGCGAGATCAACCTTGTCGCGCAGCTCGATGATCAGGCGCTCGGCGGTCTTGCGGCCGATACCCGGGACCTTGATGAGGCGTGCAATGTCTTCGTGCGCCAGGCAGGCGCGCAGCTCCTGCTCGGAGAGCCCGGAGAGCACGGCCAGCGCCACACGCGGTCCGACACCGTTCACCTTGAGCAGGCTGCGGAACAGCTGGCGCTGTGATTCGCGCGAGAAACCGTACAGCAGCTGCGCATCCTCGCGCACCACGAGATGGGTGTAGAGGGTCACCTTCTCGCCGGTGGCCGGCAGGTCATAAAAGGTCGACATGGGCGCATCCAGCTCGTAACCCACACCGTTGACGTCCAGCAGCAGTGACGGCGGCTCCTTGCGCGCGAGCAGCCCGGTGAGGCGGCCGATCATGACGCCACCCGCAGGCTGCGACGACTGCGCCAGCGCGGACTTAGTGTGCGCCGCGAGCGCAGGTTCTGGGCATGATGGGCATGGCAGATGGCGCAGGCCAGCGCGTCGGCGGCGTCGGCCTGCGGATTGCCGGAGAGCGCAAGCAGCGCCTTGACCATGTGCTTCACCTGCTCTTTGTGCGCATGCCCCTTGCCGACCAGCGCCTGCTTGATCTGGAGCGCGGTGTATTCGCTCACCGGCAGGTCGCGGTTCGCGCCCGCCAGGATCGCGGCGGCGCGCGCCTGGCCGAGCTTGAGCGCCGAATCGGCATTGCGCGCCATGAATACCTTCTCGACCGCCAGAACCTCCGGCCGGTACGAGGCAATCACTTCCGCAACGCCTTCGTAGATGACCTTGAGGCGTTCGGCCAGCGCAATGGCCGGCACACGCACCACGCCGCTCGCCACGTAATTGATCTTGCCGGAGGACAGGACATGCACCACACCAAAGCCGGTCAGGCGCGAGCCGGGGTCGATGCCGAGGATGCGCATTACAGGAAAACGGAGGCGCCATGTAGGGCGGGGCAGGACTCCACCCTACGACTCCCGAGCCGAATGCGGTAATCAGCCGGCATGCCGTTGCACGACCTCGTCGGGAAAATGGGCGTTGCTGTAAACATGTTGCACATCATCCAACTCTTCCAATGTCTCGATCAGCTTCCACACCTTCTCGGCGTCCTCGCCGCTGAGGGCGATGTCATTCATGGCGCGCAGCGTGACCTCGGCATGCTCGGGTCTGAGGCCGGACCGGGTCATGGCGTCGACCACGGTGGTGAAGTGCTCGGGTGCGGTCAGCACCTCGATACTGGCATCGTCTCCGGTCACCACATCCTCGGCGCCAGCCTCGAGCGCCGCCTCCATGACCTTGTCTTCATTCGTACCCGGTGCATAGTGGAGCACGCCGAGCCGCTTGAACAGGTACGCCACCGAACCGTCGGTGCCGAGGTGGCCGCCATGCTTGGCAAACGCATGGCGCACGTCACCGACGGTGCGTGTGTGGTTATCGGTCTGGCAGTCGACGATCACCGCCACGCCGCCCGGGCCATAACCTTCGTAACGGATTTCATCGTAGTGCGCGCCTTCGAGTTCACCGGTACCGCGCTGAATGGCGCGCTCGATGGTTTCGCGCGTCATGTTGACATTGAGCGCCTTGTCGATCGCAACGCGTAACCGCGAGTTGTGCGCCGGGTCACCGCCGCCGGTGCGCGCGGCCACGGTGATTTCACGAATACTCTTGGTGAACAGCTTGCCGCGCCGCGCGTCCTGCACGCCTTTGCGGGCACGGATGTTGGCCCATTTGCTGTGACCGGCCATGCGGGTCCTCGTGCTGAATGGCTGCCTGCCGAGGCAGATGATGCGCGCCAGTGTAGCAAAGTCCACTGCGCCAATCACGGCGCCTGGAGTTCGCCGAGCCACCCAACCCGAGCTACTTGGTTTCAGGGGGCGGGCCACAACATTACTGATGTTTACTTTTTTTGATTGACAGCTTTCCCCTCTCCCTAACCCTCTCCCCGAAACGGGGAGAGGGGACTATCCCCCTCTCCCGCCGGGGGCGGGAGAAGGCTGGGGAGAGGACGACGCGACAATCGCTATTGCCGCGGTGTGACAATCATTTATGTAAATCTCAATAATGCGCGAAGCGCCCGGTGCGCAGGAACGCAGCCACCTGGCGCGCCACGACCGGCATGATCAGCAGGCCAGCATGCGAGACGTGCAACACCAACCGGTCGCGCACACCGGCCGGCACCGCTTCCTCCACCAGCACCGTGCCATCATTCGGTCCGGACAGGCGACTGACGAAGCGTCCAAGGCCGAGCGACAGACTGCCGGCGATGGCACCAATCTCGCGCGCTGGCCAGTCCCAGGCCTGCGGGGCACCGGCATTGAGGTCAGCGATCGAGCGGCCGATCAAGCGCCGACCGAAAGCGGAGGTGGAGAGCGCCGCGGCGGCACGGCTGCCCTGCTGCGGCGATCCGAGCAGCACAATGCGTCCGGGACGCTGGCCGGGATGGAACTGAAACAGCGCGCGGATCACGAGCCCGCCGAGACTGTAACCAACCAGGTGCACCGTCGCGCCCGGAATCCGCGTCAGAAAATCATGCAGCCGCGCGGCATTCGCGCGCAGGTCCTGGTGCACGCTCGGGTAGGAAAAGGGGATGGCGTCGTAGCCGGCATGTCGCAGGCGCCGGGCGAGCAGCCAGAGCGCCGGGTCGCCGAGCCACAGACCGTTCACCAGCACGACGGTCGCGCGCGCGCCCATACCGGTGTGTGGTTTCAGGCGCGCAACGGGGCCGGATGCGCGGCGCGCTCTTTCATGAGCAGCAAAAGCGCATCGCGGTTGGTCCAGGAGAACACGCGCTCGACCGCCTCGGCAAACGGCACCCAGCCATATTCAGAATGCTCGGCCGGGCTGAGTGTGATGGCTTGCTCATCCGGCAGTTCGAGGGAAAAGAAATGTTCGGTGTTCTCGGTGACACCGGGTGCGTACTTGTAACGCCACTGGGGGAAGATCACGTAGCGATTCTGCAGCTTCCGGTCGGTAAATGCGGCGGGTGCCGCCACGATACCGGTTTCTTCGCGCAGCTCGCGCGCCGCGGTTTCCGCCGGCTGCTCGTCACCCCACTCCATGCTGCCGGTAATGGATTGCCAGAACTCAGGATGGTCGGCGCGGCGCAGCAACAGCACCTTGCCGGTGCGAGTGTAGACCACCACCAGCACCGACTCGGGGCGTTTGAATATTTTCTCAGTCACAGATGAATACAGATTTAATCAGAGGTTGCCGTGGCCTTCGATCCGCAGCCATGTGCGTTTATCTGCGGCTCAATTCTGATCAGCCACCGGTTCGACCGGCTTGCGTAGCTTGATGTGCAGCTCACGCAACTGTGCCTCGTCCACCGCGCTCGGCGCATCGGTCAGCAGGCACGAGGCCTTCTGGGTTTTGGGGAAGGCGATCACGTCGCGGATCGATTCGGCGCCGGCCATGAGCGCGCTGATGCGATCGATGCCGAAGGCAATGCCGCCATGCGGTGGCGCGCCGAACTTGAGCGCATCCAGCAGGAAACCGAACTTCTCGCGCTGCGCCGCTTCGTCGATACCGAGCAGCGAGAACACTTTCTGCTGGATATCCTCGCGGTGGATGCGGATCGATCCGCCGCCGATTTCCGAGCCGTTCAGCACCATGTCGTAGGCGCGCGACAGGGCATTGGCCGGATCGAGGTCGATGGTCTCGGCATTCTGAACCTTGGGCGCGGTGAACGGATGGTGCAGCGCCACGAATCGCTTGGCCTCGGCATCGTAGTCGAACATCGGGAAGTCCACCACCCACAGCGGCTGCCATTCGCCCTGCAGCAGCTTGAGGTCGTGGCCGAGCTTGATGCGCAGGGCGCCGAGAGCGTCGTTCACTACCTTGGCGCTGTCGGCGCCGAAAAAAATCAGGTCGCCGCTCTGCGCGCCGGTGCGGCGCAGGATCTCGGTGATGGCTTCATCCGGCAGGAATTTGAGGATCGGCGATTGCAGGCCGTCACGGCCTTTGGCGGCGTCATTCACCTTGATGTAGGCCAGGCCCTTGGCGCCGTACAGGGCGACATAGGCGGTGTAGTCGTCGATCTCCTTGCGCGACAGCGCGCCGCCGTTCGGCAGGCGCAGCGCGGTGACGCGTCCGCTCGGCGAGTTGGCCGGGCCGGAGAACACCTTGAACTCGACGTTCTTTAACAGATCGCTGACCTCGACCAGTTCCAGCGGTATGCGCAGGTCGGGCTTGTCGCTGCCGTAACGGCGCATGGCCTCGGCGTACGAAAGGCGCGGGAACGGCTTGGGCAGATCAACATTCAGCACCGCCTTGAAGGCGGTGCGCAGCATGTCTTCCATGATGGCCATCACGCCCTCTTCGTCGAGGAACGAGGTCTCGATGTCGAGCTGGGTAAATTCCGGCTGGCGGTCGGCGCGCAGGTCTTCGTCGCGGAAGCAGCGCGTCACCTGATAATAGCGCTCGAAGCCGGCCACCATGAGCAGCTGCTTGAACAGCTGCGGCGACTGCGGCAGGGCGAAGAACTGGCCGGGATGGGTGCGCGACGGCACCAGGTAATCGCGCGCGCCTTCGGGCGTGGATTTGGTGAGTATCGGGGTCTCGATCTCGACGAACTCCTGATCCTCAAGATAGCTGCGCAGGGTGCGCACCAGCTTGTGGCGCAAGAGGATGTTGCGGCGCATGTGTTCGCGGCGCAGATCGAGGTAGCGGTACTTGAGGCGCACGGTCTCACCGAGATCGGCCTCGTCCAGCTGGAATGGCAGCGGCTCGGACTTGTTCAGCACCTCGACCTGATCGGCCGCGACCTCGATCAGGCCGCTGGGCAAATGCGGGTTCTCGGTGCCGGCCGGACGCTTGCGCACGGCGCCGGTGACACGCAGCACGTATTCGCTGCGCACGCCCTCGGCGGCGGAAAACGCGGCGGCGTTGTCCGGGGCAAAGACGACCTGCGCCAGACCGTGCCGGTCGCGCAGATCGATAAAGATCACGCCGCCGTGATCGCGGCGGCGATTCACCCAGCCGCAGAGCGTCACGTTTTGTGCGACCTGGTCGAGGTTGAGTTGACCGCAATAATGACTGCGCATGACCGGAGTTCCTGTATTCATTTCTTGTTGTACCGCGATGCCGGGACTCAATTGCTGAAGAGACCGCCAAATAGTGCGTCGCTTCAGACGCCGTTTGTTCGTGGGGTGGGGCCCTGCCCCACCCATTTACCAATCCTGAGAAATGGTGGGGCTGGGCTCCACTCTAAGGTAATGCGCACTATTTGGCGGTTTGGTCAGTTAATAATGACTAATTATGTGCAAGCCTGAATTCCTCAACCGCCCGGCAACTCCGGCTTGTGCTCCGGCGCCACGGCTCCGGCTGAGAGTATGAGTTTGATGCCGGCATCGACCGGCAGCTCGAGCTCGATCATGTCCTCGCGCGGCACCATGAGAAAGAAGCCGGAAGTCGGGTTGGGCGTGGTCGGCACAAAGATGTTCACCAGATCGCGTCCGGTCTTGCGATTCGCCTCCGCCATGCCGTCGCCGGTGAGGAACGCGAGCGTCCACATCCCGGGATGCGGGTAACGCACCAGCACGACCTTGCGGAAGGATTTGCCGGAACCGCTGAACAGGGTTTCGGTGAGCTGCTTGGAGGCGGAATAAATGGCGCGCACGAACGGGATGCGCGCCAGCAGGCTCTCCCACAGCTTCACCATGTTGCGCCCGAGCAGGTTGGTGACCACCATCCCAGTCAGTAGCAACACTGCGCCGGATAGCAGGAAGCCGAGGCCCGGGATGCGAAAGCCAATCAGGACTTCGGGCTGCAGCATCGCCGGCAGCAACAGCAGGCTGCGATCCACCACGTCGATCAGGAACTTGAGAATCAACACTGTGACCACGATCGGCAGCCAAACCAACAAACCGGCGATCAAATAGCGCCGCAGATTGCCCATGATAAGGTGGTTCTCAGGATTGTCGGTTGTTTGAGACCAGACTCACGACGCGCAGCCGCCGCAGGCACCGCCACCGCAACCGCCACTCTTCGGGCCGGAATCGGAGCTGTCTTTGTCAGGGATCTTCTTGCTGCCGCCTTTGAAGTCCGTGGCATACCAACCGGAACCCTTGAGCTGAAACCCGGCGGCCGACAGCTGCTTGCGCACATCCGACTTGCCGCAGGCTGGGCAAACAGAAGGCGTCGGGTCGTTCATTTTCTGCATTACTTCAAATTCGTGGCCACAGACCTGACACTGGTACCCGTAAATCGGCATGAACACTACCTCCAACATGAACTTGGCTGTCCGGCAAAATGGGGGCAGCGACTGGCAAAACAAAGCGGAATTATAGCCTGATAATGGTTATTTTTGTGCAGGCTTACTGACATTACATGCGCCCCGCACCGAAATTCCGCTCAGACCGGCTTGGCCGAATGAGCACATGGGCAGGCATTCCGCCCTGGGTGCGATGCACCGGGTTGGCGCGCATTGGCAGCGTGTAACGGGAATGGGATGTGTTATCAGAGGGTCGAAGTGCATTTGGTCTGTGCATTGACGACGTATTCCGCGTGGCATTTGCGGTAACGCATCGCCAAACATGCAGCGGTATCATTTTTTTAACCGCGAATGTTGACGTAATGGACGAGGAGTCACGCCGTCACAAGGAGTAGTTGACCGGGCGGAGCGGTTGCCGGTTTCTTCAACCGCTTGCGTTGCCACCCGCGCCAATCGGAAAAAATTGCTTGCACAACACTTCTATTTTTCCCGGGAATTATGCTAAGTTTAGCGCCGTCCGGACTATCCCTGCATTCAGATTACTTATTCCAAAATCAGATCCACATCATCATCATTTGGGAGCGACACATGGCGACAAAAAGCAAGGCTTCAAAGAAACCCAGCACCAAGTCCGAGATCCTCGGCCACCTTTCCGAAAAGACCGGACTGAAGCGCAAGGAAGTGGGCGCGGTGTTCGACGAGCTCACCACCCTCATCAAGCGCGATCTGAAGGGCGTGGGTTTGTTCAACGTCGTCGGTCTGATGAAAATCAAGTTGGTGCACAAGCCGTCGCAGCCGGCGCGCAAAGGCATCAACCCGTTCACCAAGGAAGAGGTGATGTTCAAAGCCAAGCCGGCACGCAACGTCGTGAAGGTTCTGCCCCTGAAGACCCTCAAGGACATGGTGTAAATCACCGATTTACCCATGACAACGCCACCTGCGGGTGGCCTTGTTGTTTATGTTTATGAATTTCCAGAAATTGCCGTTCCGGCAATTTTTGCGCACCGATTACGCCGGCGACCGCCATGGATGGCGGGAGTGCCGAGCGCGAAGCCGTCCCTACGGGGACAAACGCAGGAGCAGTTTTCCGGCCGACCGCCATGGATGGCGGGAGGTACGCCTCCAGGGATGGGCGAGGTAGACCGCGTATGGAACGAGCGGTCGAGGGCAACGCACGGTCGCTGCGGGATCCTGCCCTCACGCGACATTCGTACGTCCCTGTACGTCAGGGCAGTTGCCGGAATGGCGGAAGTGTGGAGCGCGAAGCCGTCCCTACGGGGACAAACGCAGGAGCAGTTAATCCGCCGTGCGTCGCCACAGCTGCAACAACCCGGCTACCGGTTTCCCCTGCTCCACTCGTAGTGTCACGTCACGCTCCGCCACGCGCGTCAAACCATGGCGCTGCGCCAATACCCCGATATAGGCCGGTGCATGCGCATAACGACCCGTGGGTTGCAGATGGTATTCACCCGCGGACAGCGACTCGACCGAGAACGCCAGCCAGCCGCCTGGCCGCAGCGCCCGTGCGGCACTTGCCAACAGCGCCTCCAGATCGCCGAAATACACAAACACATCGGCGGCGGCCACCAGGTCGAAGTTCGTGCCGAGCCCGGCCAGGACCGGAACGATGTCGCCTTCAATGAGACGGTCGTAGAGCCCACGCCCGCGGGCATGCGCCAACATGCGCGGCGACAGATCGATCCCGGTGAGTTGCCGTGCCAGTCCGCGTAGCACAGCGCCACTCAGGCCGGTACCGCAGCCGAGATCGAGCACGTCCAATTCAGCGCCTTGCGGTAGCTGTTCCGCCAGCAGCGCACACAGGGCCTGTGGCACACGGTATTGCAGGGTTGAAGTCAGGTGCTGGTCATACTCACCCGCGTAGCTGTCGAACAGTGCGGCAATGTATTCAGCTGGCGCACTGGCGGGCGGACGCTCGCCGCTCAGCGCCGCCAGCTTGTAGGCGGCTTCAGCGAAGTCGGGTTGCAGGCGCACGGCTTCCCGGAAGCTGGCGAGCGCTTCGTCACGCCGCCCGAGTGCCTGCAACACCACACCACGATTCTTATGCGCCTCGGCAAACGCCGGTCGGGCGCGGAGCGCGGCGTGATAACAGGCCTCCGCTTCCTCGATCCGGTCAGCGGCGGCCAACAGCGTGCCGAGGTTGTTGTGCGCTTCGGCGTCCAGCGGATCGAGCGCCAGCGCCCGTTGGTAGCATTCGGCAGCCGCCGCTGGCTCGCCGCGCTCCTGATGCCAGGTACCGAGATTGTTCCAGGCCGGTGCGCAGTCGGGATTGGTTTGCAGTGCGGCCTGATAGTGCCGGAGCGCCGCCTCGAAATCACCTGCCTCCTGACAGAGCACACCCAGACCGAGCTGCGCCTCGACCGCCAGTTCCCGACGCGATCTCGACCGCTCGTCCCCGATGCGGTCTACCTCGCCCATCCCTGGGCTCGTACCGCCTCCGTCCCTGGAGGCGTCCACGTTTTCGGCATCGGCCGCCACGACGGCCTGATACGCGACCTGCGCGCCGGCGGTGTCACCCAGCACACGCAGCACCTGCGCCAGATTCAACTGCGCGGCAAGATGGTGTGGCCGGAAAACTGCGCCTGCGTTTGTCCCCGTAGGGACGGCTTCGCGCCCGGCACTTCTGCCCTCCATGGATGGAGTAATGCCGCGTGAGGGCAGGAGCCCGAAGCGGCCGCCATCCATGGCGGTCGGCGTGTGGCGCAGCAACAACCGGTAGCTATCGGCGGCCGCGCCCGGCTCGCCGTGCGCGGCCAGCGTGTTGCCAAGGTTGAGCAACGTGTCCGGATCTATAACCCTGTTCTCGTTGTGCAGCGCGAGCGCCGCACGGTAACTGGCGATGGCCGCTTCGAGTTGCCCGGCGTCGCGCAACACATTCGCCAGGTTGTAATGGAACACGGCCTCGCCTGGTCGCTGCGCCAGCGCACGGCGGATGCTCGCGGCCGCGCGCATATAAAGGTTATTTTTGTGCAGGCCTGCTTCCATTAAATCGCCGGCCGCCTGCGCGATGAGTCCGAGCAGATGCAGGGCATCGGGATTCTCTGATTCACGTGCGAGCACTTGGCGATACAGCGCCTCGGCGGCAACCAGATCGCCGTCTGCGTGCAGGCGGACGGCGGTGGCAAGCATCTCGGCGATGATGGATTCTTGAGTCATTTAAGGAAGGCAAGCCTGCACAAAAATATCCAATTTATAGCGAAGGCAAGCCTGCACAAAAATATCCAATTTATAGCGAAGGCAAGCCTGCACAAAGTCCATTGCGCCAATAACGGCGCCTGGATAAATAGCCATTTTTTAATAAACCGGCGCTGCCTTTCCCGCTTGCACGGAAAGGCGGTAAGCTGGAATACAGATATCAGCACAGCTGTATGTGTAGCGCGGTGATGTCTTGGTCGGATCAAGCTTCCCAAGATCAGCGACGCTGCATTTGTCTTGTTAATCATTATAGGATTCCGCCATGAATTATTGCAGCCAATGCGGCGCACTCGTGAACCGGCGCACCCCGACTGGCGACTCACACGAGCGCTTCGTCTGCGATGCCTGTCAGACCATTCATTATCAGAATCCAAAGATGATCGTCGGCTGTATCCCTGAGTGGGAAGATCGCATCCTGCTCTGCCGGCGCGCCATTGAACCACGCCATGGCTTCTGGACCTTGCCGGCGGGCTTCATGGAGCTGCACGAGACCACCGCTCAGGCTGCGGCGCGCGAGGCCCTGGAAGAGGCCAACGCCTCCATCGAGATCGGTGATCTGTATACGCTCTACAGCCTGCCGCACATCGACCAGGTCTACCTCATCTATCGCAGCCGGCTATGCAATCTTGACTTTGCACCCGGGCTAGAGAGCCTGGAGGTGCAACTGTTCCGTGAGACCGAAATCCCATGGGGACAGATCGCTTTTCCGGTTGTGACCTACACCCTGCAACATTACTTTGCCGACCGTCGTCAGGGCCATTATTCCCTGCACCACGGCGAACATGGTTTAGCACCGTAGTGGCTCAGGCGCCATACAACTCCACACAAAGATTTTTTACTGCACGACTAGGACTCCAGCAGGCCGGATATTAGGCCGTGCAGAGCTACTGGTGCAGAGGCCGGCCCAGGGCGGCCAGGGCGGCCTCGTGTAGGGCCTCGGACAACGTGGGGTGGGCATGGATAATGCGCGCCAGATCCTCGGCGGCGGCAGCGAATTCCATCGCCACGACCGCTTCCCCGAGCAGCTCCGAGACACGCGGGCCAATCATGTGTACCCCCAGAATCCGGTCGGTCTGATCGTCCGCCAACACCTTCACGAAGCCATGCGTGTCACCCAGCGCCTGGGCACGGCTATTGGCCATGAACCAGAACACGCCCTTGCGAAAGACCGTCCCGGCGGCCTTCAGGGTCTGCTCGGTCTGGCCTACCCAGGCGATTTCGGGCGCGGTGTAAATCACCGACGGAATGGTGGCATAGTTCACCTCCGGTTGCTGACCGGCAATGCGTTCGGCGACCGCCAGTCCTTCTTCCGAGGCTTTGTGCGCCAGCATCGGCCCGCGCACGCAATCGCCGATGGCGTACACATTCGGCAAAACGGTGCGGCAGTGCGCATCCACGTTGATAAATCCGCGCGCGTCACGTTTGATGCCGACACCTTCAGCATTGATGTCCGCGGTGTTAGGCACGCGCCCGGCGGCCACCAGCAGTTTGTCGCACTCGAAGCGCTGCGCGCCCTCGGCGTCTTGGTATTCGATGCTGATGCCAGTCTTTCCGATCTGCATGGACGTGGGCTTGGCGCCGAGCCTGATCGTGAGTCCCTGCTGCTTGGTAAACAGTTTCCAGGCCTCGGCCGCGACCTGGGTATCGGCCATGGCCAGAAAGGCATTGCGTGTCTCGAACAACGTGACCTCGCTGCCAAGCCGGGACCACACGCTGCCCAACTCCAGACCGATCACGCCTGCGCCAATGACGCCCAGGCGTTTCGGTGGTTGCGCAAAGTTGAGCACACCGGCGTTGTCCACCACGTGCTCGCCATCGACTGGGAAAAACGGCAGTGGCGCGGGCACCGAACCGGTAGCAACAATCACGCAGCGCGCCGTGATTTCCTCGTGCTCATTCCCGTTCACCACCTCCAGCACACAGGTTTCGCCAGCACGCACAAATCGGCCGATTCCCGATTTCGAATCCACCTTGTTCTTGCGAAACAGAAAGGCGACACCGGCGGTGGATTTGTCCACGATTTTGTCTTTGCGCGCCCGCATTTGGCCCAGGTCCAGGCTCGCGCCCGTCACCGCAATGCCATGTGCGCCGAGGCCGTGTTGCACGTGTGCGTACTGTTCGGAGGATTCGAGCAGCGCCTTGGAGGGGATACAGCCAACATTCAGGCAGGTTCCGCCGAGCGCCGGCTTTCCCGACGGGTCCTTCCAGGCGTCAATGCACACCGTCTTAAGGCCGAGCTGCGCGCAGCGGATCGCCGCCACGTAGCCGCCTGGGCCGGCGCCAATAACCGCCACGTCGTAGAGAGCACTCATGAGTCTGCCTCAGGTATTCACGATCGCGGGAAAGATTGATGGTTAAACGTCGAGCAGCAGGCGCGCTGGATCTTCCAGCTCTTCCTTGATGGCCACCAGCCCGAGCACGGCTTCGCGACCGTCGATCAGGCGGTGATCGTAGGAAATCGCCAGATACATCATCGGCCGGATCACCACCTGGCCGTTCTCGGCCATCGGGCGTTCCTGGATCTTGTGCATGCCGAGAATCGCGCTCTGCGGCGGATTGATAATGGGCGTCGACAGCATCGAACCGAACACGCCACCGTTGGTGATGGTGAAGGTGCCGCCGGTCAGCTCCTCGAGCGTGAGCTTGCCATCGCGTGCGCGGGTCGCGAGGTCAGCGATGCCCTTCTCGATTTCTGCGATCGACATCTGGTCGGCGTCACGCACGATCGGCACCACCAGCCCGCGTGGGCTCGACACCGCGATGCCGATGTCGTAGTAACCGTGGTAGACGATGTCACTGCCGTCGATCGAGGCGTTCAACACCGGGTATTTCTTCAGCGCCACCACCACCGCCTTGACAAAAAATGACATGAAGCCGAGTTTGACACCGTGTTCCTTCTCGAAGCGGTCCTTGTAGCGGTTGCGGATCTCCATGATCGGCTGCATGTTGACCTCGTTAAAGGTCGTGAGCGTCGCGGTACTACGCTGCGATTCCAGCAGGCGCTCGGCGATGCGCAGGCGCAGGCGCGACATGGGTGCGCGCTGCTCCGGGCGGCCTTCGCTCAGCTGGGTAAGATCGACCGCTGCCGCGGGCTTCGCGGCCGGGGCTTTGGGCTTCGCTTCACCGGCGGCCAGCACATCAGCCTTGGTCACGCGCCCACCACGGCCGCTCCCGCTTTCCGGTTTCACGCCCTGTTCGGCAGCGAGCTTGCGGGCCGCCGGACTCATGGCCGGCTCGGTCACCAGTTGCAGTGCCGGCGCCGCAGCCGGCGCCACCGGTTTCGTAACTGGTGCAGTAGCCGCGGCGTCAAGCTCAGCAATCAGCTCGTCGCTGGTCACCGCTGCCCCTTCCGACTTCACGATGCGCGTCAGCCGGCCGGCAGCCGGGGCCGGAATCTCGAAGACGACCTTGTCGGTCTCGACCTCGATCAGGATTTCATCGCGCTCGACGAAGTCGCCTTCTTTCTTGCGCCAGGCCATCAGGGTGGCGGTCGATACCGATTCGGACAAAGGGGGGATGCGGATTTCCATTGAGCCTCGTTCTGCGTTCTTATGCAGCTCCTATCTATAATATATATGTAGCAGGTTACTCGAAGGCCGGTATGCCGGGAAACCGGCACCCGGTCTTGCTACGCATCCAGCTTCAGTGCCTCGTCCACCAGCGCCTGCTGCTGGGCGCGGTGCACATCCAGATACCCGCCCGCCGGCGCGGCCGAGGACGGGCGGCTGGCGGAGCGCAGGGACTGCCCCGGCAACATCAGATCGCTCAGGTAGTGCTGGAGCCAGTACCAGGCGCCCTGATTCTTTGGCTCATCCTGGGCCCACAACAGCTCGCTGGCATTCGGGTAGTGCCCGAGCTCGCGTTTGAAGTCGTCGTGCGGGAACGGGTAGAGCTGTTCGATGCGCACGATGGCAATGTTGCTGATTTTGCGTTCACGTCGTGCCAGTACCAAATCAAAATAAACCTTGCCGCTGCACACCACGACACGCCGTACCGCGGCCGGGTCGATCGCCTCCACCTCGCCGATCACCGGCCGGAAGGCGCCACTCACCAGATCCTCGAGTGGCGATACCGATTCCTTGTGGCGCAGCAGGCTCTTCGGGCTCAGGATAATGAGCGGCTTGCGGTAGGGACGGATCATTTGCCGGCGCAGTACATGAAACATCTGCGCCGGCAACGACGGCACGCACACTTGCAGGTTGTACTCGGCGCATAGTTGCAGGTAGCGCTCGAGGCGCGCCGAGGAATGCTCCGGACCCTGGCCCTCGTAGCCATGCGGCAACATCATCGTGAGTCCCGCCTGCACACCCCACTTGCTCTCGCTCGCGGCGATGAATTGGTCGATGACCACCTGTGCGCCATTGGCGAAGTCGCCGAACTGCGCCTCCCACAGCACCAGCTGGCTGGGCTCGGCCGCGGCGTAACCGTATTCGAAACCGAGTACTGCTTCCTCGGAAAGCAGCGAGTCGATGACCACAAAGTTCGGCTGACCGTCCTTGATGTGCTGCAGCGGCATGTGCACACCCTCGTCCCAGCGCTCGCGGTTCTGGTCGTGCAGCACCGCATGCCGGTGAAAAAACGTGCCACGCCCAGTATCTTGTCCGGAGAGCCGCACCCCGTAGCCATCATGCAAGAGCGCGGCGTACGCCAGGTTCTCGGCCATGCCCCAATCGAGCGCCTGCTTGCCCTGCCCCATGTCGCGGCGTGCCGCCATGATCTTTTCCACCGTCGAGTGCAGCTTGAAGTTCGCGGGGATGGTCGTCAGGCGTTCGGCGAGGTATTTCATGGTGTCCGCGGGCACACCGGTGTCGGCCGGTTGCGTCCAGGGTGTGCCGAGATACGGGCGCCAGTCCGCCGCGTAGGAACGCTTGTAATCGGTCGGCATGGTCTTGACCAGCGACCCGCCACCTTCGATCGCCACGCGGTATTCGGCGACCAGTCTGTCGGCGTCGGCCGGGGCGAGCAGGCCCTCACGCAAGAGGCGCTCGGCATACAGCCTGCGCGTACCCGGGTGCTTGGCAATTTTCTTGTACATGAGCGGCTGCGTGACCATCGGCTCGTCCTGCTCGTTATGGCCAAGGCGACGGATGCAGACGAGGTCGATCACCACATCCTTGCCGAACGCCATGCGGAAATCGAACGCCGCCTGAGTGACGAGCAACACAGCCTCCGGGTCGTCGCCATTCACATGGAACACCGGCGCGTCCACCATCTTCGCCACATCCGTGCAGTACAGCGTCGAACGCGTGTCGCGTGCATCGGAGGTGGTGAAACCGATCTGATTGTTGATGACGAGATGCACGGTGCCGCCGGTACCGTAACCGCGCGTCTGCGACAGATTGAGCGTCTCCATCACCACGCCCTGGCCGGCGAAGGCGGCGTCGCCGTGCAACAGCACGGGCACCGCGAGCCGGCCCTGCTTGTCGGCACGCCGCTGCTGGCGGGCGCGGGTCGCACCTTCGATCACCGGATTGATGATCTCAAGGTGCGAAGGATTGAATCCAAGGGTGAGGTGGATCGGTCCGTTGGCGGTGGCCACATCGCGCGAGTAGCCTTGATGGTATTTGACGTCACCCGAGGCATCGCCGTTCTTGTGCTTGCCTTCGAACTCCTCGAACAATGTGACCGGTGGTTTGCCAAGAATGTTCACCAGCACGTTCAGGCGCCCGCGGTGCGCCATGCCGATCACCAGCTCCTGCACGCCGTGGCTTGCAGCGTGGCTCACCAGCACATCGAGCGCGACAATGGTGCTCTCTCCGCCTTCGAGCGAGAAGCGCTTCTGTCCGACAAAGCGGGTGTGCAGGTATTTCTCAAAGGTCTCGGCCGCCGTCAGGCGTTCGAGCACATGGCGCTTTTCTTCGGAGGACAGCGTGGGGGTGGAGTTGATGGCCTCAAAGCGCGCCTGGATCCAGCGCTTTTGCGCCACATCGGTGATGTGCATGTACTCAAGACCAATCGTCCCACAGTAGGTCTTCTTGAGCGAAGCGAGAATGTCGCGCAGCGGCGCCTGCGCCGGCCCGACGAACGAACCGGTGCCGAACACGCTGTCGAGATCCGTCAGCGCCAGCCCATAGTGCGCCGGGTCAAGCTCGGAGACCGGTGCCGGTTCCTGACGCTTGAGCGGATCGAGGTCGGCGTGACGCACGCCGAGAAAACGATGCGCATTGATGAGCTGCAACACATGCACCTGCTTGCGCTCGGCTGCGGCGATCTCGGCCACCGCCGCATGCAATTGCGCCGGCGGGTGATGCCCATGCGCCAGCTTGACGAATGCCTCGCGGATGCGCGTGTGCGCCACATCACGTGTCGCACCCGGCTGCTGCATCGCATCAAAATAGGCGCGCCATTCGGGCGTGACCTGCTCCGGGTTCTCGAGCCAGGTTTCGTACAATTCCTCAATGAACGCCGCGTTTCCGGCGAACAGATAAGAGTTACCCCGCATCTCCTTCAGCATACGTGCCCCGCTTTCCTACGGTTCCTGGATGAGTTCATTATAGCCACGGTGTTGGCTGGTTTTCGAAATGTTTCAGAAGGTTAACCACCGCCACGGGTGTCCGGCCGGGACCGCTTGACGCCTGCCGGGCGAAGGTGGAGCCTGAACGTATTCCATCGACCCCAGTCAGCAGTAGGAGTTCTTATGGCTATGACACTCACTTCCAGCGCCTTCCACCCCAACCAGCCGATCCCGGCACGCTATACCTGCGATGGCGAAGACGTTTCGCCCCCGCTCACGTGGGTGGGTGTGCCGGCCGGTACCAGGAGCCTCGCCCTTATTATTGATGACCCGGACGCCCCCGACCCGAAGCACCCGCGCCAGGTCTGGGTGCACTGGGTGGTGTACAACCTGCCAGCGGATTGCACCGGGCTGGAGGATGCAGGGGCACTGCCACCCGGTACCAAGATCGGGCGCAACGACTGGAACCGCGCCGACTATGGCGGCCCCTGCCCGCCCATCGGCCGGCATCGCTATTTTCACAAACTGGTTGCGCTGGACACGCTGCTGCCGGACCTCAAACATCCAAGCAAGTCACAACTGGAACAGGCCATGCAGGGGCATGTGCTGGCACAGGCGGAGTTGGTGGGAACCTATGAACGGTAGGGCGCGCGGCGCGCACCAACCTGAATAAAAAGATTTGCCAGGCACGCCACCGGCGCGGCAAGATTCAGAAAATTGGGATTCGGGGAAGCACATGAAGAAAATCGGATTAATCCTGATCCGGGGCATCGACGCCATACTGCCCCTCGGCGTGACGCTGTATGTCATTTACTGGCTGGCGTTCTACGGGGACAAGTGGCTGGTCGAGATGTTCCGGCCGATGATGCCGGAAAGTTATATCTGGCCGGGCACCGGCGTGGTCGCGGGGCTGCTGGCCATGTTTGTGATTGGCGTCTTCGCCATCACCAAGCCGGGACGCTGGCTGTTTGGATCGTTTGAGAAGCTGTGCAACCGCATCCCGCTGGTCAAAACCGTCTTCCGCGGCACGCAGGATTTCACCCGCTTCTTCTTCGCGACCAGCGAGCGTGGCGACTTCGGCCAGGTGGTGTGGGTGCCGTTCGGCAACATGCACCTGATCGGCTTCGTAACCCGTGGACCGGCTTACGGCCCGGCGGATGCCGCCGAGGCCGACCGCACCGTGGCGGTGTATGTCTCGATGAGCGCCGGCATCGGCGGCTTCACCGTCTACCTGCCGCGCTCGAAACTGGAACCAACCGGCCTCACGGTGGAAGAAGGCATGCGCCTGGTGCTGACCGCCGGCGTGTCGATGGCCGAGCCCCCGCGCGCGGTGCCGCCGCCGAAGCCAGCGCCGGAGCCAGGATCGCCGCCGAAGCCGAAGCAGGCACCGGAGACCGGGATACCGGGAGCGTGATCTCTGTTTCCCCTCTCCCTTTCAGGGAGACGACTGCATGGATGCAGGAGGTAGAGCAACGCCGGGAGCGGTTGCCGAGGGCCAGGGAGAGGGTGAGGATGCATCGCCTGCGGCGATTCACGCCGTCATCCCGGCGAAAGCCGGAATCCAGGGTTTAATTGGAATCGCTGCGGCGATACTGACAGCTTTACTGCGGCTCCCGCGCCGCGAACGGGTTACTTTTCTTTGCTTGTGCAAAGAAAAGTAACCAAAAGAAAACACACCCGGTCGCTCGCCGGCCTTCGGCCGGTTCCCTGCGCTCCTCGCTTAAGCCGGGCGCTGCGCAACTCGCCCGAATCAAAAAGCCGATTCGGGCTCAGACAGTGCTCGCGCACTGCTCCGGCTTAAGCTGCGGTGCTCGGCGAGCTCCGACGGGGGAACGGCAACAGCAACAACATTTGGGGCAATTCGCTGCGCTCGTTGCATCCTACACACTAACTTACAAAGTCCGCGGGTGAACTCATCGTGTTGCTCAGTGCGTTGATTGAACAGTTATGATGCCACGCAACGGAGGCTACGTGTTCGGCAGCACAATCCTTTCTCTGTTCCCGTATAACGCTACTGCCGTCTTCGCTTTTCGATAATGTCTCGCATTCCTTCAAAAAACCTATCCTCAAACCCCTCAATGACATCTCTCAGTTTCCTTGTGTCCTCAGGTCTATCAGCTGACTGCTTGATGCCCTGCCTTCTTGCTTCCTCGGTAACAGCAGCCGTTACATGCTCGACCACATCGCCCATTTGCATGGCAACTGCCTCATCGTATTGCGACAGAGCAACATCAATTAGGTAATTTCTGGTCTGCTCCGTAACGCTGGATATTTTTGGTGACCAGATTAGGCTACTTAGAGCCCGCGATTGAACCTTGGAACCGATCAACAAATCGATCAATTGAGCCAATCCAACATGACTCATCATAGAGCTCGCAAGTCCGGGGAACTTTCCTTTGGCAACCGTATCTCGGAGGCGTCTGTCTGCAGAGACAAAAACAGATCTAATGCCATTAGATCTGTCTGCATGCAGTGCCGCCAATTGAACCGCATCATGCCTTATTAGGGTTGACGTCTTTTGCTTGAACTCTAGCTCATTGGCATAGGCCACTTCGAGGCCATGCAAAATATCACCGAGCGCAGTAGTACCTTTTGTCATTTCACGCTCGTCAACAACATTGATATTACGCTTTAGTAGCCATTTCCTAAGATCTGACTCCGTTTCATATGGTGCATACTTCGAAAGAAACTGCTGAAAACTTAGGTCCGAGTCTGAAGCCAGCAGGTTTATGTAAGAACCAACAAAGACATTCATATTTGCTGTACCGAATAGCAATGCCTGCCGGCGCAACTCCTCCACAACCGGCCCACGCAAATTACGCATCTCCTCCGTTGCCAACCTTCGATGATTGACTATTTCATTGAGGAATCCGTAGTACGCAACAACACGCACATCAAGTAACGCTGTTGATGCCGCTTCCAAGAGACGATCAATCGAGGACTTATAAACATTGTGAAATGGGTGGCCAACAGTTACTGCAGGCATCAGTACGTTAGCATCTAGGTATATCTTCTCTGGAAGAGTTTGTGAATGAAACAGTGCATCATGGGGCGCTTGCACAACCAGCTCAACAGCAAAGCTCAGTCTTCCGAGTTCCGCCAATATTGACGCTTCCTCTGAATTTGGATGCCGCAACAGATCTTCGCATGCTCTAGCAAGGCCGAGTAGGTTGTGCTTGTTGTCGAGAAGCCTAAACTCTGGCACCAACTCCATGATTGGTTTGACTTCTACTTGTTGTGGTGACCTGTTCCCCGCAAAGGCGGCGCCCAAATCCCACCCTCGCTGCAGTACAAGCCTATGGAAAAACTGACCCACGCACTTTCTATTTACTTCGGAATCTATTCCCTGCTCGCGAACTATGTAACGATTAATAGCGCCCTGAACCAGTCGACTGATTGCAGCGTCATAAGTGTCCGTTTCGTCGGTAGACCGCCATTGAAAAACCTGGTCGTCGCCATCGTTGCTAGCGATACACAAACCATCCGCAGACAGCGCCGCAATAGCCTCTCGCACCAACTGCTCCACTTCACTGAGTGGAAGCGATAATTCATTATGCACATACAAGTTTAATTCCGTGACACTTACTCTAAGATTAACATTTGAGCGAGTCCTAATAGCGTGTGCAACAATACCTTCCACAACAGCCTTACGCAGCGGCCGTATCCGCTCTCCGAGCTTGGTTCGTGTGTAGCAAGTAGCAAGATATTGCTTCGCAGCCGAGAATGGCTCTAATGGCGTTACTAGTGACTCTGCACTAGTCTTTTCTCTTTGAGCACATTCCTCTGCGGCATGCGTCAAGCACGCCCACAAATTTGCATGGCCTGAAGCTGATGGCACGACAATCTTACGTATTGTAAAAGATTCCAATTGAGAGACCAGTTCGGCATCGGCATCTTCCGACAACAATGCTAAATGACGTCCATTGTGCACACGTCCAACATTTTCCCGAACAAGTTGGAGAACCATCTTTATGGCGGGGTCATAAAAGGAAAAACCGACAAATAGAATCTGCCTTCTGGTAAAAATATGAGTCAACAAATCGATGTAGAATCTGTTTGTAAGCAAGCGTGAATAGTGCTCATTAGCTAACACCATCGACTCCGGCACCTCACAGCGCCCATGCATCCTCGCGACAAAGAAGTCTGTCTGGAACGGCGCTGACCGCATTGTTGCATCGTCTAGGTTTACCTCCACTGGCGATCGATTATGAGCCAGTGCGTAGGCATCATTTAGTACTCGATCGTAGTTTGTCGTAACAAAAGCGGTAACTGGTAACCGCGCCAACACCTCTACTTTCTTTGCATCATAGTGCTTTAGTGACTTCACCAACATTTGGTACTTCTCGGCTTCCGGTATCTTCTTGCATAAGTAGTAGTACGCGGCAGCTGTTGGATAGTCCTTCTCTTTAATTAGATCCGCCATCATATGGCGCGTCATCGGGTCATATTGGCGGGAGAACTCTGCCAGCTCCATGAGATATGAGTCCCAAACCGGTAAGCCTGCGTGAGCGGAAACACCCGCGCCCGCAAAAATGATGGGGGCATCTGCGTTCAGCAGAAACTCGGCAACTACATTGCTACACGCGTCCATGGCTGTTCAACCTATGCATAGTGTTAGCTGGGTATACGGCGATCTGAGAGTAACCGAAGCCATTACAGTTTTCACCTTCGGTTAAGTTCACGAGTATGAATAGGCCTAAGCTCAACCTATGTGAATAAGCGGAATAATCTCTGCCATATATCTTTGGCAATCCAACGGTGGGTTACGGCGCTATGCGTCTAATCCACCTTACGCAAACTTTATCCCGTTTTTCGGTGACTGGTGTTGCTGTTGACGTTGGGCCCCGTAGCCGCCGCCGAGCATCGGAGCCTCGGCCGGGAGGTTTCGCGAGCCGGTGTCTGAGCTGAGCGCGATAAAGAAGCCCTGCTCGCTACGCTCGCTCGTCTTGTCACTTACTTACGCGTTCGGCGAGTTCGGCTCGCGCCCGGTCGAGGCGAGAAGCGCAGGGGGTTTCGGCGGCTCCGGGGTGTGCTTTCTTTGGGTTACCTTTCTTTGCACGAGCAAAGAAAGGTAACCCGCCGCCGCGCGGCCAGCGGCATCATTGCTGTTCGAGCATCGCCGCAGGCGATTCCATAAAAACCCTGGATTCCGGCTTTCGCCGGAATGACGAACAAAAAAAGCCCGCTGTTATGAACAGCGGGCTTTTCCTCAACCATCCAAATCAAACATCAGAACGGGATGTCATCATCGAAATCACTCGGTGCGCTCGGCTTGCCGCCGCCGCTCGATGCCGTGGCCGGGGCGCGGCTGCTGCCGCGGGTCTGGCCTTCGTCGGCGCTCTGGTCGAATTCGGACGGGGCGCCGCGGCCTTCGCGGGAACCGAGCATCTGCATTTCATTCGCCACGATTTCGGTGGTGTAACGGTCCTTACCTTCCTTGTCCTGCCACTTGCGGGTTTGCAGGCGGCCTTCGACGTAGATCTGCGCGCCTTTCTTCAGGTACTCGCCGGCGATTTCCGCTAGGCGGCCGAAGAACACCACGCGGTGCCATTCGGTTTTTTCCTGTTTCTCACCGCTGGTCTTGTCCTTCCACGATTCGCTGGTGGCGATGGTGATGTTCGCCACGGCGCCGCCGTTCGGGGAATAACGCACTTCCGGGTCTTTGCCGAGATTGCCGACGAGAATGACTTTATTGACGCCACGTGCCATGGTGCTGCTCCTTACTGGTTGTCCGCGGAGAACGAATCTTGGAGTCTCTGCGGCGTTGAGGGAGCGGCTATCTTAGCTGAAGCGCGGGACCAGGCAACCGTAATTTTGAAGTCCGCGAAAATCCGTAACTTAGTGGCGGTACATCAGGAAACGCTGAAGGACTCGAGCGTCTTTTTGTCGAGCGTGCGCGGATCGACCTTGAGGTAGGCGACGCCTTCTTCGGCGATCACAATCGCTTCGGCCACGCCCGGGACGGCGGCCAGTTTCATGGCGAGCTTTTCGGCCTGCGGTGCGCTCTGCGCGCCGACATGAATCTGGCGGGTGCTGAGCAGGCGCGGTTCACGCATGCTGAGGACCAGCAGCAACCAGAAGGCGATCACGCCCGTGGTCAGCAGGAACACGCCCGTGGCGCCGTATCCGGAGATGAGCCCGGCGAGCGCGCCGCCGGCAAAGGCACCGAGGAACTGCGCGGTGGAGTACACACCAATCGCGGCGCCCTTGCTCTCGCTCGGCGCGAGGCGCGAAATGAGCGAGGGCAACATCGCCTCGAGCAGATTGAAGCTCAGGAAAAACAGAAACATGCCGAGCACCAGTCCGACCTGGGTACGCTCGGCAAACAGGAACACGACCTGCGCGCCGATCAACACCGCCACCGCACCGGCCAGCACAGGGCGCGTGGCGTTCTGGCGGTTGGCATAGATCAGAAATGGCAGCATGCCGAAAAAACCAAGCAGCATCGCTGGCAGGTAGAGTTTCCAGTGCGCGGCCGGCTCCAGATTCAGGGTCTGAACAATTCCGGCCGGCAGCACCACAAACATGGCGGTCATCACCAGGTGCAACACAAATACCCCGGCATCGAGACGCAGCAGCTGCGTGTCGCGCAGGATCCGGCCAAACTCGACACGCAGATTACGCGCGCGATCGCGTTCGCGGCGCACCGGCGTCGGCAACCCGAACAGCACCACACCGATCGCCACCAGCGCCAGCGCCCCGGTGAGCCAGAAAATGCCGGGCACGCCGATCATGCCGTCCAGCACCGGTCCTAATATCAACGACAGCACGAACGACGCGCCGATGGTCATGCCGATAACCGCCATGGCCTTGCTGCGCTGCTCCTCGCGCGTCAGATCCGCGACCATGGCCATGACCGCCGCTGGGATGGCGCCCGCCCCCTGCACCGCGCGCCCGACGATCACCAGCCACAGGCTGGTGGCATTGGCGGCGAGCACACTGCCGGCGGCGAAAATGAGCAGTCCCACGACAATCACCGGCTTGCGCCCGACATGGTCGGAAGCCATGCCAAAGGGAATCTGCAGGATCGCCTGGGTCAGACCGTAGATGCCGATCGCCAGACCGATGAGGAACGGCGTGTGGCCCTCAAGGTCGGCCGCGTACAGCGCGAACACCGGCAGGATCAGGAACAGCCCGGCCATGCGCAGGGCGTAAATCGAGGCGAGCAGCGCGACCGCGCGCCGTTCCAGAGAATTCATGCGGCTGGACTTCAAATCCGGGGATTCCTTTGGCAAAGATTACGAAACGCCCGTATAGTAGCATGTTCGATTTTTCATCGGTAAGCCCATGGACGTCATCCGTATTCGCGGCGCACGCACCCACAATCTCAAGAATGTGGATGTGGACCTGCCGCGCGAAAAACTTATTGTGATTACCGGCCTGTCCGGTTCCGGCAAATCCTCGCTCGCCTTCGACACCCTGTATGCCGAGGGCCAGCGGCGCTACGTAGAGTCGCTGTCGGCCTACGCCCGCCAGTTCCTGTCGGTCATGGAAAAGCCGGACGTGGACCTGATCGAGGGTCTGTCGCCGGCGATCTCGATCGAGCAGAAATCCACCTCGCACAACCCACGCTCCACGGTCGGCACGGTCACCGAAATCTACGATTACCTGCGTCTGCTGTTCGCACGCGTCGGCGAACCGCGCTGCCCGGAACACAGCACCACCCTCGCCGCCCAGACCGTCAGCCAGATGGTCGACCACGTCATCAGCCTGCCGGAGGGCACGCGCCTCATGCTGCTCGCGCCAGTGGTGGCGGAGCGCAAGGGCGAGCATGTACAGATTCTCGAAAACCTGCGTGCCCAGGGGTATGTGCGCGCGCGCATCGACGGCAAGGTAGTGGAACTGGACGAGGCCCCGGCGCTGGAGAAGAATGTCAAGCACAGCATCGAAGCGGTGGTCGACCGGGTGGTGGTGCGCAAGGACCAGGCGCAGCGCCTGGCGGAATCGTTCGAGACCGCGCTCAAGCTCGGTGATGGCGTGGTGCGTGCCATCACCGTGCCGCTCGAGGATGATCCGGAGCCGAAGGTTGAAGAACACCTGTACTCGGCGCGCTACGCCTGCCCGCTGTGCGGCTACTCGATCTCCGAGCTGGAGCCGCGCCTGTTCTCGTTCAATAACCCGGCCGGCGCCTGCCCGTCGTGCGACGGCCTGGGCGTGCGCCAGTATTTCGATCCGGCGCGGGTGGTGAGCGAACCGGGTCTGACGCTGCCGGCCGGTGCGATCCGCGGCTGGGATCGGCGCAATGCCTTCTACTTCAGCATGCTTGAGTCGCTCGCGCGGCACTACAAATTCAGCCTGGAAACGCCCTTTGAAGATCTGCCGAAGAAAATCCGCGATGTGATCCTGCACGGCAGTGGCCAGGAACTGATCAACTTCGCGTACCACAGCGAACGCGGCGGCACGCACAAGCGCAAACACGCCTTCGAAGGAGTGATTCCGAACATGGAGCGCCGCTATCGCGAGACCGACTCGAACACCGTGCGCGAGGAACTGGCCAAGTACCTGAGCGCGCAACCGTGCGAAGACTGCGGCGGCAGCCGCCTGCGCATCGAGGCGCGCCATGTATCTATAGAAGGCATGGCGATCCATGACCTCACGCGTCTGCCGATCGGCGGAACGCTCAGCTTCTTCCAGAACCTCAAGCTCGAAGGCCAACGCCGTGAGATCGCCGACAAGATCGCCAAGGAAATTCAGAGCCGGCTCGGCTTCTTGGTGAATGTCGGCCTCGATTACCTCAATCTGGCGCGCTCCGCCGAGACGCTCTCGGGCGGCGAGGCGCAGCGTATCCGCCTGGCCTCGCAGATCGGCGCCGGCCTGGTGGGTGTGATGTACGTGCTCGACGAACCGTCCATCGGCCTGCACCAGCGCGACAACGCGCGCCTGCTGGAAACCCTCAAACACCTGCGCGACATCGGCAACACCGTGATCGTGGTGGAGCACGACGAGGAGGCGATTGCGTCCGCCGACTATGTGCTCGACATCGGCCCGGGCGCCGGCGTGCACGGCGGGCGCATCGTCGCCCAGGGCACGCCCGAGCAGGTGGCGCGTAATCCGGATTCCATCACCGGTCGCTTTCTCTCCCGCACCGAGCGCATCGAAATCCCGCCACTGCGCACGCCCAACAATGCCGAGAAACAGCTCGTCATCCGCGGCGCCACCGGTAACAATCTCAAGGGCGTGACCGCCTCCATTCCGGTGGGTCTTTTTACCTGCGTCACCGGGGTGTCCGGCTCGGGCAAGTCGACACTCATCAACGACACCCTGTACGCGGCCGCGGGCAAGCATTTCTACGGCAGCAATCTCGAGGCCGCCGCCTGCGACGCCATCGACGGCCTCGACCAGTTCGACAAGGTCGTGGACATCGACCAGTCGCCGATCGGTCGTACGCCGCGCTCCAATCCGGCCACCTACACCGGCCTGTTCACGCCGATCCGCGAGCTGTTCGCACAGGTGCCGCTGGCGCGCGAGCGCGGCTACGGCCCGGGGCGGTTCTCGTTCAATGTGCGTGGCGGGCGCTGCGAGGCCTGCCAGGGCGACGGTCTGATCAAGGTGGAGATGCACTTCCTGCCGGATATCTACGTGCCGTGTGACGTGTGCAAGGGTCAGCGCTACAACCGCGAGTCCCTCGACATCCGCTACAAGGGCAAGAATATCCACGAAGTGCTGACCATGACCGTGGAAGAGGCGGCCCAGTTCTTCGACGCCATCCCGGTGGTCAAGCACAAGCTCGACACCCTGCTCGACGTCGGGCTGTCCTACATTACCCTCGGCCAGAACGCCACGACGCTGTCGGGCGGCGAGGCGCAGCGCGTCAAGCTGTCGCGCGAGCTCTCCAAGCGCGACACCGGCAGCACCTTATATATCCTGGACGAGCCAACCACCGGCCTGCACTTCTACGACATCCGCCAGCTGCTCGCGGTGCTGCACCGGCTGCGCGACCACGGCAACACCGTGGTGGTGATCGAGCACAACCTGGATGTGATCAAGACCGCCGACTGGGTAATCGATCTCGGACCGGAGGGCGGCGACGGCGGCGGTACCACCGTGGCCACGGGAACGCCGGAGGACATTGCGCGGCACCCAACATCGCACACCGGCCACTTTCTCAAACCGGTGCTCGCGCGCCACACCCCACCCCAGCGCCGAGCCGGATAGTGCTGTGCTCGATGGCGACCTCAGCGGCCCTTCCCTTCCGCGCCGTCGGGATGCGCGGGCGTCTCCGGTCGTGTCTCCGGTCGGCCTGAGCCCTGCCGTTGCATGGCGCGCTCGTGTTCCATGCGTTGCATCTCCAGTTGCTGGTGGTGTGTCTCCAGATACGCCATGGCGTGGCGCAGACCTTCATTCTGCGGGTCTTTGTCCAGATGTCTCTTCACGCTGTCAATATCGCGCTTCACCTTCCCCTCATCCTTGCATTGTTTGCTGCTCTCCAGACATTGCAGTGCGTGCTGCAAGTCGGCGTCCTTCGGGTCTTTCGCCAGACTCTTTTTGACACTGTCAATGGCCTGCTCGTGTTCCTTGCGTTGTGTCTCCAGTTGCTGGTGGTGTGTCTCCAGATACGCCATGGCGTGGCGCAGACCTTCATTCTTCGGGTCTTTGTCCAGACACCTCTTCACGCTGTCAATATCGTGCTTCAGCTTAGCCTCATCCTTGCATTGTTCGCTGCTCTGCAGACATTGCAGTGCGTGCTGCAGGCCGGCGTCCTTCGGGTCTTCCGCCAGACTCTTTTTGACACTCTCAATGGCCTGCTCGCGGTTCCGCTGCTCCTCTGGCGTCTGAGCCTGTTTCTGCTTTTGGGCGGCAGCCGGTTGCTCAACCGCCCGCACCACGGCCGCACCCATTAAGAGTAGCGTCGCGCTTACCCCAAGTATCACTATCCGATTTCTGAACATGGTCATACTCCTTGGCAGTTTCGCCGCGGCAGTTTCGCCGCGGCCGTTGTGGTAACGAGCGCGCTGGGCACTTGCACCTTCCGCGATCTTATCATAGGTAACGTGCATATTGGTTTTTTCGGAAACTCACGGCCTGCGCCTTCCCGCTACCTGGGTAAGGAATCAGGACGTAAGGAGGACACTGTGTGGATGAATCGGGACATTCACCAATTCGCCCGCGGGTTGCCCCCTGGTGGGCCGCCGTTTGGGATTAGCGTCTTGTGGCGACACCAGGCTCACGATTGGCGCCGGCCGCTAGCGCGGCTTTGGCTTTAGAATGGTAACCGACTCGTAGTAGACCTGAGCCTGTCCCTCGTCACTAACGTAGGCCCTGCCGGTCAGTTCGTTGATCTGGACACCGTGGACATGGGGTCTTACACCATCCCGCTTGCTGCCGGGCACCATCTTGCTGATGGCAATAACTTGCACGAGTTTGCGTGCGCTGGCATCGACAACAGCCAGATTGCCGGTCTCCTCTCCGGTAACCAGCAGCACCTTGCGGAGCGGGTCCACCGCCACCCAATGCGCATGCACGAACTGCTTTTCGAACGGGGTATGCTCCGGGATGTCCATCGCGGTGGGGAACTTCAGTGCATCCTGGTTATTGGACAGGTCGATGAAGCTCACCTTCTTGAAATCCCGCGACGGCGCATCCGCATTGACCTCGGCAACCCAGCGCCCCAAGAAGTAAGGCAACACCCGCGTTTCTTCCCGCGGCTCACCCACCAGTGCCTGCTGCGCCACGCGCTCTTGGCGGCAGCGCCGCTCTTCCGGCAGGCCGGTGTCCATCGCGTACTGGATGGCATGCACGGTCAGGTAGACCCGGTGCCGCAGCGGATCAACCGTCACGTCGTGCAGGTGCAACACCGCCGGCAGACACTGCTCCTCGGCAACAATGTTCATACGGCCAAAGATCGTCTCGGCCTCCGGCACCTGTTCCAAAAAGGGAGAGCGCACATCCACCGCGTACAGGATGCAGTTCTCTCCCATGCGCTTCTCATCGCTGGGTCGGGCATTGGGCCGGGGTGCGCAGCTGCCGTCGAAGGCAAACATTTTCTCTCCTACCTCGGTGGCGCCGAACACGATATTCAGGACTTGATCCACCTCGACGCCATGCACGGCGTTACGCCAGCCGGTATCAATGAAGCCGTAAGGGTCGGGCGCCGACGGATCGATGACGCTGACCCAGATGTTGGGGACTACCCCCGGCGCATCCCGCAGGTTGCCGACGAACACCAGTCCGTTACGCTCATTCACGGCCAGCTCGAACGGCCCTGGCCCCAGCAGGTAACCGGAAACGATCCGGGGTTTTCGCGGGTCCCGGATGTCATACATCAGCAACAGACCGGCCTCTTCTTCGGTGGTCGTGGCCACCTCGAAGGCGCTACGTCTGCCGTTCCACTTCAGCCCCGAATGCTCGATGACCTGAAACGCGCGCGCGCGCACCTTGTCGATGTCGACCCCGTGAGGAAACCGGGAAAACTTCTCCGCCCCGAGCGGTGCACAGATGCGGTGGTTCGGATCGCGCGGGTCCGGCTTGACTTTCCGACCGTCGAGGACGGGCGCATAGGTCCCCGGCGGCAGCACCACCGGCAGACACACGGACGGATTGAGGCGGATCGGCGTGGGCAGGTTCTCCGTCGGTCGCCCGGTGTTTGCCTCCCGCGGGGGCAGCTGCTCGTGGCCGCCTTCCTCGTGTACGCCGCGCAGCTGCACGCCGGGTTCATCGATATTGACCTGGGCGAGTACCTCGTTGTTGGAAGAGCGAAAGAGCGTGATCCCGGCAAACTGCGTGCTTTCGTTGCTGGCAATCCAGACATCCGGCGACATCTCGATCGCGATTTCGTGCGGCTTGTAGACGGGCGCCTGAACCTGCTGCGGGCTGGACGGCTTTTCATCCGGAGGAATCAGCACCTGTACCACCTGGTAACCGGCCGGCGGCGCCGCGCCGACTTGGGCGAGGCCGACGGTCCACGTCGCCAGCACGGCGACAGCGAGGTGTACATAGGGTGGCGCATTCACTCGGGTCATGTTTGCCCGCTCCCTCCCCCGGACCGATGTGATACTAGGTGCCTGCATGCGTCGCCAGGGGCCGGCACCGCCCGCGTGTTCCGGCAACATCGCCCGCCGCAACTACGCCCTGCACACAGACCGTGGAAACGATCAGTGGTGGTCGGGAGGGTGAAACCCGGCCACCACTGCGGCGGATGGTAACTTATTTTGTTACCTTGAGTATGGTCACTCCCTCGTAATAATGGTTGAGCTCGCCTTCTTCGCTCACATAAACCCGGCCACTCGTTGCATCCACCTGGACGCCGTGCACCTCCGGCTCCTCCTCGCCGGCCTTGGCACCCGCCATGAGCGTACTGATGTTAAAGACCCGGCTGATCTTGCCGGTGGCGCTATCCACAACCGCCATGTTACCGGTGTGCTCGCCGGTAACGAGCAGGGTCTGGCGCTGCGCATCGACCGCCACCCAGTGGGCATGGACGAACTGCTTATTGAATGGCGTACCCTTGGGGACTTCTCCGATCGTCGGGATCGTCATCGCATCCATGCCATTGGAGAGATCGATGTACGTGACCTTCTTGAAATTCGCCGATTGCGGATTCACGTCGATCACGGCGACCCAGCGGCCCTGCACGTCGGCCCCGAGTTCCGCAGCCTCCGTCGCTGTCGTGCCGGCCGCCGCGGCGGCCGCCTCTTCCGCCTGCGTTGCCTGCGCTTTCGCGATGGCGCACGCGGTCTCTTCCGGCAGACCCGTGTGTTCTCCTTCGTGGATGCCGTGCACGGTGATGTACACGAGATGGCGCGTGGAGTCGACCGTCAGATCATGCGTGTGCAGCACCGCCGGATAACATCCCTCGGTCGCGAAGCTCTGGGCGCGGGCCAGGAGTTCCGTGGCGCCCGCCACCTGCGCCACAAACGGGGCGCGCAGGTCGACACTGTATTTGATACAGTTCTTCCCCATCTGCTTCTCGTCGTTGGGAGCGCTATTGAGCGTCGGTGTACAGTTGGCGTTCATGGCGATCATCTTCTCGCCGACATGGGTGGTGCCATACGCCAGATTCAGCACCGGATCGACCTCGATCCCCTGCACCGCGTTGGTCCAACCAGTGTCGATGAAACCGTACGGGTTGGCCCACGTCGTGTCGATGACGCTGACCCAAACGTTCGGAGTCACCCCGGGATTGTCCTCGTGGTTGCCGACAAACACGCGTCCATTGCGGTTGTTCACCGCCACCTCGTGCGCCCCATGGCCCAGCAGCGCGCCCCCCACGATCTTGGGGGTCTTGGGGTTGACGATGTCGTAGATGACCAGCATCCCGGCCTCCTCGTCGGCATTCGTCGCCCCCACGAAGCCGGTGCGCTGCGCATTCCACTTCAGGCCGGAGTGCTCGATGACCTGGTACGCGCGGTTGCGCACCGCGTCAATGTCGATCCCGTGGGGGTGGCGGGCATGCATTTCCGCGCCCAGGGGAGCACAAACGTAGTGCGCATCCGTCGGCCATGTCGCGACCGGGAGGCCGTCCACCGTCGGCACCTGCGACCCCGGTGGCAGCAATACCGGCAGGCAGACCTTAGGCGCGACCCGCTGGGCGGCCGGGAAATTGTCCTTCACCGGGCTTTCGGGGGTCTCGGGGACTGTCGTCGCCGTCTCGGGCTGTTCCTGTGCGAACTGGGCGCCCGGCTCATCGATATTCATGGTCGCGAACAACTCGTTGTTCGGCGACTTGAAGATGCTGATACCCGCTTTGCCGGTGCGCTCGTTGCTGGTAATCCAGATGGGGGTCGCGCCGCCCCGGAAGGCAATCTCGTGCGGCTTGTACAGGGGCTTCTGGACCTGCGACCCGGTCACTGGCTGGTCATCCGGAATCAATTGCACTGCCCCTCCATAAGTGCCGACCGACCACGCGGACGGCGCGGCACCCAAGGCGAGCATCGAAGCCACACATACTGCTACTGCCAAACCTCGTGCCTGTATCCAGCCGCCATGCCCTAATCCATGTTCAGTATCCCGTTTCATGATTACTCTCCTCCTAAATAATAATATGTGGATGTGCTACGGTCATATCCCTTTGTCGATGCCACCCGACATAGCGCGTACCTTGCATGGCACTGCCGCGACTCTGTCCTGGACCTGCTCGCGCGTGCGTTGCTCGGCAACGATGTCGCTTGACTTCGCCGCGCCGCGTGGCGGTTCCGCGCCGTCTCGCGTCCGGTTCACTGGGTGGGCGCCGGCTGCTGGTGCTGGTCCTGGTCCTCCTGGTCCTGCCCCGGTTGGTGCTGCTGGCTCTGCTGGTGCTGCTGATCCTGCAGATCCTGCTGGTGCTGCTGATCCTGCTGATCCAGCGCATCCTCGTCTTGGGGATGCGTTGACGTACCCGTTGACGTACTCGTCTGTGCCACATACCACGTACCGGATCCGCTGACGCTGGCCACGGCGTTCAGCGCCGGGTTCGCGTTGTGGTTCTGGACCATAAGCTCGTCGGTGCATGCCGCCCCGGCCGAACCAGAGAAAACCAACACCAACGCCGCGGTTAGGCCTGCGCCCCAGCTGCTGGCGGCTAACACACCGCGATGCCGGATTGATGCTTTGATCTGTGATTTCATGTTTGTGATCTCCATGGCTATAAAAAAGAAATTCCCTCACTGCCTCTCCTCTGTATCACCGTCCGTGATCAAATGCGTCCCGCCTCGACTCGCGTTACTGAGTCGGGGTCGTGCTTTGGGTAGGCGCCGTTTCCTGGTCCGTGCTATGGGGCTTGTGCGTCCCTGTTTGTTGCTCCTGTTGTTTGTGCAGCTTATCCGCAGCCTGTTCCTCAGGTGTCGGCGCCGGTTCGGCCGTCTCGGCTCCTGGATTGGGATTGTGCGTCTGTGGCACGGTTTCCGAGGCGAGATAGAACCTGGCGTCGCGGCTACCGCTCGCAAATGTGACGGCTGCAATACCCAGCGCTAACACAACCGCCGTCCCTGTCTTGAGCGCTTTGATGTGTTTCATGTTCATTTCCTCCTCCTGTAGAAAATATCGCAAGTGCAAAACCGCTTGATAGAATGACTTTTCAACGTTACTTACCCAGCATTACCTCCAGACAATTGACGCTACGTGCAATCCGATCAAACACCAGTGAATATAGATACAGCCCCACCTGGACTACCCGCTTGCGTGACCTGCCTGAACTAGTAGAGCAAGAACGATGCCATCACGAGTGCACTGGAACATTCCTCAAACGCGGTCATGTATGCGGATGCTGCTTGCTGTTCACATCATCTGCATTCGCCGGAAAACATTACGCTTATACGAAGATGACTTCCTTGATCGCCGTCAAACTATTCACAAGATTTCTCATCTGCACACGTCTTACACATCATGATCGATGGCCAATCTCTCTCATTATTGATTAACGATCTGATTAACGATCTCTCAACTATGAGAGTCGATGCCCAGAAAAAAGATCATCAAGAAAAAATCATTCGCCGAGCCATGGAGAGCGAAGCACTGGCGAGAAGCCCCGGATAGCTGGGTAGGGACCCAGCGTAGAGCCATTGTGGCGCTTCCCAGCCGCAGGGCGCT
>Ga0326726_10000064_pt1 | contig 97357 bp, 93 predicted proteins | sample MHFenrmetagenome_2_FD_207603 | JGI IMG/M metagenome (GOLD analysis project Ga0326726, IMG submission 207603) | Lab enriched peat soil microbial communities from Michigan Hollow, Ithaca, NY, United States - MHF15MN | ecosystem: Environmental > Terrestrial > Soil > Wetlands > Peat | place: USA... | reverse complement strand
TTCTCCAGCAAAACCCCAGTCACGCTGGGAATCCAGGTTGCCAAGGCGAAGTTCTTTGCTCAAACCAGATTTAATACTCGCCACGCCGTGCGAAATTTTACGGGTGACAAACTCCAGGCCGCGCCGCGGGCTTTCATGGTTAAAAAGGATCCCGGATACGGCGAACATGCTATAAGATTCGCGATAATTGACTGTGATCCAATGTCCATACACTTTTGCAACCCCGTAAGGGCTGCGCGGGTAAAAAGGTGTGGATTCGTTCTGAGGGGACTGTACGACTTTCCCAAACATTTCACTGCTGGATGCCTGGTAAAAGCGACAATTTGGGTTTACCTGGCGGATCGCTTCCAACAACCGTGTCACCCCCAGGGCGGTCACTTCACCGGTCAGAACAGCCTGACTCCACGAGGCCGCCACAAATGACTGCGCCGCCAGGTTATATACTTCATCCGGGCGATATTGCTCCAAGACTGCGTTCAAGGAGCTCTGGTCGTGCAAATCACCCTGGATGATGCTTATATCGTTCTGAATGCGCTGGATGCGCTCAAAGGTTACAGTGCTTGAGCGGCGCACCATACCAGCCACAGTATAGCCTTTTGAGAGCAGGAACTCCGCCAGGTACGAACCATCCTGGCCGGTCACGCCAGTGATCAGGGCAGTGGGCACAACAGCTCCTTTCCAAAATTCAGTGACTGAATTATAACCGCGAATATAAATACGTCAAGCGCACAATAAGTGCACAATTCGCGACCTATATTGGTTTTATGAAATTAATTTTTATTCTGGTGATTCAAGCCGGGGTTTATATAAATCAAGCATCAAGTGCCGAATAACAATAATAATTACTGCGAGCAAAGCAAGAGCCAGAATGGTCTGGGGGAAAATATCGGTTCCGAACAGGAATGGCTCGTATATGAAAAATGAGATCAGGTTTGCAGCCAGGGCAATATAAAAATATCCAGGGAAGAAAAAACCATATACTATAGAAAGAACATCTGAAGGATAAAAATAACGGTCATGCGTCTTAGGTAGAAAATAGGGTACAAGAAGGGCGGAAATAAAGGCCAGTTGAACGATCAGATGTTTTGATAGTTGGACGCGACTTTTGAAAGCCACTACCACGTAGATAAGACAAATACTGACAGCAAAAATAATCCCTGCCGGATACAACACCGCGAACATATCCGCCGGAAGCCAGGTATACATATTCGGGGCATTGTGCACCAGACCCGAATAGCTCCCCACTTGCCCTGAGTAGATGGTCAGTAATTCCCCCAATGGCCGGCCGGCAATCCAGGCGGGAATGATCGAAATTACATAGACGGCGGGAATTGTGAGTAAGTGCTTCCAGGAAAGGCCTTTTTTCAGGAACAACACCAACAAGAAAGGAGCCAGATAGATCGATTGAAGTTTAATCGAGAACGCGATCCCAAAGGCAATCAATGCGAGCCAGTTCTGTTTTTTTAATCCATAATAAAGAAAAGCTATCAGAGCTGCTGTATAAATGCTTTCGATTTGGGCCCAGGCAGAACCGTTAAGGATGACGGTGGGAGCAAATAGAATAGCGAGATAAGCAAAAATGGGAACAGGGCCTTTCTCATATTTCAAACGTACAATTCGAAATACATACCAGGCGCAAATAAAATCAAAGAAAATTGAAGGCAGTTTCACCGCCGTGACCGTTGCTACGTTTGGCAAGAATTTGGAAACTCCGAAAAGCATGTACAAATAAGGGGGGGCATAGCTCGAAAAATTCTGTCCAAGGGCAGAAAAACCATATTCCTTTATTATCTGATACCAGTTTTTAAAATCATTAGAGTAATCTTGTGACGCAAAGCTTCGAAGGCTGTAGCGAAGGGAAAGTGCGAGAAGGGTCCCCACAAGAACAACAAGTATGTCCATAATATTTAGCGATCTGGCAAAAAAAATCAGTCGATCTTTAATATTCTTTAAAATTGACTGTAGATTATTACTTATCTTTATAGATTTCATGAAATACCCTCGTTCAATTTTCTGACATATCAACATCCAGGTTTTTTTAGTATGAAGAACACTAGTATTATTTGCGTAATGACCCAAAATGTACCACCTGGGAAAACATCTTTCTTTGCCTAATTACATGGCTGGCTGCGGGGAATGTATAAACCAACATCGAGGTCCGTTTCCAGAGGAAATGCTAATTGATAATAGCACAATAGTGGTTGGGACACGTCCAGCACCCATAAGTTGTTCTCTTCCGCAAAGCCGCGGTCGCTTTGATATAAGTGGTCGGTTTGGGGTTCGACCACGATCATCGCGAACCGTTGCTGGCGAAGGTCATTTTGGAATTGCTCGAGATAGGCTTGATTGTGAGACATCACCATTTCCATCAAGTTATCTTGTTCATAATCCGGGAATAATGGTATATCCACTATCTTCAAGGCGAGCAATTGCCTCTGGGAAATGAACAAAATATTGCCTCCCTCAAGTGCACCTTGTTCCACTCCGACACGAATAGTATTTTCTACATGGTTAACCAGGACATGATCCCAGGTAAACAATGTCCCCCCCGTCTGTAGGATGAACCAGATGGGAAGGACGATCGCCATGAGTAGCGCCGGAGAGTTGTTCGAGGGAGGCATTTCCAATGGAGTTTCCGGTGTCCACCGATGGAAATATAAATATCCGCCCACCAGCATCAGTAATACAAAATATGCGTCCAGATTATGTATATCTGACCCGCCTCCCATCTTGATGCTGACCACCAGCCCTCCTACCAACAGGATCACTGTCGCTGTAAATACCCCTACCAATCGCAAGGGATGAAACGTTTGACGATACCGACGCAACGTGAGAATGATAATAAGTAAGAGCGGGGCGGAAGCAAAAAGGGTCGCCAGTAATATTCCAAGCGGATAGGTGGCATTGGGCAGTAAACGGTACCAGAGCAGGTCAGAGGTCAAACTGGATGCAAATTGCCCGCCCTTCACAGAGTTACCTGAAAACACGTTGTAAAAGGAATTGACCCCGAAGGCAAGAGCAGTTCCCCCAAGTAGCCAGAATGCCGGTTTCCAGAGATAATGTACCCAAGATCTCGAATCCCGATAGCGGGTTTCGAACAGGTACAGCACGATTGCAAGCATCCCTGGAACCGGGAACCAGTTAATTCTGCTCAACCCGGTCCAAACGGAGGCAAGTAGTACCAGGAATGTTGTGAACCAGAATTTACGCGGTTCCACCCATCCCAAGATAATAATGGCTGCCGGTAACAGGCTGAAAATGATCAGATCCTGCCTTAGGAAGAGGAATGCCCAAAAGACAATGCCCCAAAAAACAAACCGACTGCGCAATCCCAGCCTCCGGGTAAAAACAATTCCGGTTGCAAGAGTTAACCCCAGTTGAAGGCATGCTTGCCAAAGGCGGTAAACCCAGATCGGAAGGTTGCCAAACAAGTATGGGACCGTTAACAATAAGTGCCAGGTCGGATGTAGAATAGGCAGGGGAATTTGCACTCCATAAAGTTGCTTCGCGAAAAAGAGCGAAGCATCATAATAACGACTGACCTCAGACCACCCTAGGGAAAAAGGATAATTGTTCACAACGGAGAATTCGACGACGAGGCAGTAGACCACAGCATTTGATATAACTGACAGGATAAGCGCCGACAGCCAGGATAACTTCCTCCAGGTTGCTTTTGAACAAAACATACCGAAAAGGACAAATCCGTGGAACAACAATATGCGGACGGAGATGAACTGTATGGCAATAGAGAAATTCCGGACGGCTACAGCAAGCGGAATGCTCATCCGCTGGATAAGATTGGTGTAATCAGGATAAAAGACCAGCACGGAAAACACCGGTAGGGAGGCGACAAAGCCAATCCCAGACAGAACACCTGAAAAACCAACCGGTCGGTCATTTGCCCAATGGGACGAGCTAAACCATCTTTCGCCAACCCTCGTCCAAGACATCGCGAACAGGGATAAGATCACTCCAAAAGGAATAGCCCAGGCAAATGTCCATTTTGAATGCAATAATGAAATGCTACTCCAATTGACAAGAATCAAACGCCACAAACCCACCAGAAAAATGGCAATGGTCACCCCCAGCAGGGATCGCCAAAAAGATATGGATGATTTCATTGGAATGGTACGCGCCTTATGTTTCAAAATGCATCAGTGTTTTGACTGCCGCCGATCCCAAACCCAGCCACCAAGCAGGATGGCTGCGCTTATGACCGCAATGGCTGCAAAAACAACGAAGATATGAAAGACCGAAAATCCATAATACCGGCTGATATACCAGTATCCGAACAGTACCAGGAAAACCCCCTCCACCGCCAGCACCCGTCCCAGCCAGCGGTCGCGGGTGGCGTGTTGCCAGGTGAAGGCCTGGGCTGCCAGGGCGGCCTGGATAAGTAGCAGGATGACCCGGTAACGCGGGTTATCCCACTGGTCACCGCCAGCGCGCGCAGATGCGATAATGATCCACGCCCACGAAATCAGCCAAAGCCACAGCCATGCAAAGCGTTCCCGCTTTTCCGATATTTTCCAAATGGATCGCAGGCTGTAAACCAGGAATGGGAGTAGCGCATACCAGCCCAACCCACGCAGGATTCCTAGGAGGCGCATCGGCCAGACTGATGGGTCGGCAATTGCCGCCGGGAGGACAGGTTGGGCAATCCCATAACCGGTAATGAATGGCACATGCAATGATTCCGGCAGGTAACCCAGGATCGTCTGGATCCAACCGGAGTTATGCTCCGTTAGATAGGCGCTGTAACTGGCCGTATACCGCAACCAGTTCACCAAGTTCGCCAGCGGTCCACCCGGGACCTGGAGTGTGGTTCCTGCCACCACTCCGAACAATGTTGCCGCCAGCACAACCACCGCCGCGCCTCCGGCAACCACCCACCCACTCATTCGGCGTTCCTTTTCCCGAAGCCAGGCCCATACTCCCAGGCTCGCAAGCGCAGCTACCACCACGCCCGGTGAGAAAAGACCCATGCCTATCAGGCTGCCTGCCAGCCAGATCCAGGCAGTACGATGGCGGTTTACCATCCAATCCACTACGGCCCAAAAGGCCATGGCAATAAACAGGATCAGGAAAGACTCTCGCACTGGCGAGGCTCCCACCAGCAGCGATTCCGGGTATAGCGCCATGATCCATCCAACCGTCAGTGCGATGCTTTTTCCCCAACTCAGGATCGCCCCCTTCCAGGCTAACGCAACACCCATTGCCCCTGCCAGCGCAGAAAAAAGGATCAACAGCCAGGGGCGATGAGTGTCGGGGCTTAGGTACCGGTAGAACAAGCTGTGAAAGAAGAGCAGCCCCCCATACTGGTCGTCGGCGCCATATGACCGGTCAAAAGCCCTCCATAAAGGTTCATTGGAGGACGCCAATTTCCAGGCTTGGGTATCGTATGTGGACGCATCTCTTACGGCAAACCCCGCCTGGTAGACCGGGGTATCGTTCCCATAAACTGGCAGGATGGTGGAGAAGAATACGCCTAGCCCGAGGCGCAGGAAAAGAGCCAGGAGCAGCATTATCAACAACATGCGCGGGGCGCTTGCAGACCGCCAGAGTGCAGTTATTGCCAACAGACCAAACAATAAAACAAACGCAAAAGCCAGCCAACCGATCCACCACGTCCCGGGACCGAGGAGTGACATAGCCAGTCCCAGCCCAAGACTGACCGGCATGATCCAAAGCAAGTCACGCAACAGGGTTTTCAAGTCTTTTCCTATTAAAGATGGAATAACCCCACCAGAATACCACAATTAGCACCATTGTCTGGACTGGAATGGAGTAGCGCGGGTTATCGCCATATCCCAGGAAAGCCTTTATGACGGACGAGATCCAGACAGTGCCGACCAGCATACATATTAAAGCCACCATGTGCATGGTCCGCCGGCTTTCTTCCAAAAAAGCGCTAACGATCCTGCTATAAAAGCGAGGTTCGCAAGGAATATCACTCCGCGCAAGAGCAGGATGATCACGCGCTGCAGCGCCTCCAGGGTAGAGGGCAACGATGAGATCAGCGTCCAGTGCACCGGCACCTTCCAAAATGCCAGCCAGCCTTCTCCAACGCTGAGCAGGTACTGACCGGGGTGCTGGAGAATGTGACGCAGGGAGGTTCGACCCAGGAGAATTGAAAGGGGGTTGAACCCCAGCCCGGATACCTGCATCATCTCCGGGATGGCGTCCCAAATGGCATTGCCAGCTTTGCCGGTTAACGCCACCTGGTCGTCCTGGTAACGGATGAAGGTATCCCGAATTCCGGCATATTTATCCGGGACATCTTCAAAAAATAGCCCGGCATGGTTCATCAAGTGGTAACCGGTCATTGTGTCCATGCTGCATGGGCTGATGTGCTGGTGAATGAAATTGACCCAAATGCGGTGAGCGCTAGCCCGGTAATAAAAACAGGTAATGCACCCGCAATACGAATCCGCAGCCGTACGCGCCATAAAACGAGCACTGCCAGGGCTGCCAATATTGGTAAAAAAACGAACAGGGTGCGTACCAATGCAGCCCACCCGGCTGTCGCTCCGATTCCCATCCCGGTGAGTATTACCAGCCAGAGAGGGTGTTTGTTTCCTGGATCGAGCAGCCAGACCATTCCAGCCAGGCACAGGATGATCAGGAAAATCGTCAGGGTTTCGGTTAAAATGTCCGCTTCAACCAGGACTTGCTATAGGTTCAGAGTACAGGCAAAGGCAGCCAATGGGGCGAACCAGCCCTGCCGGGTAAAGCGCCAGCCAATAAAAAACAGCAGAAGGGTGATAAGGACGCCAAGCGCCAATTGGGCAAGAAAGACACGCTCGTCCGTCCCGATGAGCGCAATGAAAACGGGATAGCCCGGTGTGCGTGTGCCATCGAGATGAGCCCAACCACCCAGAATCGCATCAACTGTCCGGCGGTATCCAGCGGTATCGTTGTATAACACCGGCCGATAAAAAATGTAAAGTAAGACTCGCTCGAGCAAAGCGACCGCTGTGACGATAGCAAGCCAGGTGCGAGGTTTAATATTCAAGATAGTCTGATAAAACTTCGAGAACATGATGAAACTTATTCCAATCGATACCCAGGATTTGCCAGGTTGAACCGGTGGTCTGGATTGTTTCTTTTCCGGATGAGATAAAAACATTGAACAGTAAATGTCAAAGAGGTCGAATAACTCATGTTATCAATCCCGCCAGGCTGCGTTTAGCGCGCTCGATCCAAGAGTATGGCTGCACTGCCCGGCGTGCGCATTGACCCAGCTCTCGTCGCCGGTTTTCATCACCCAGCAGACTGCCGAGAGCAGTTTCCCACGCACCGGTATTATCCGGGGGGCTGAACACAGCAGTTGTCTGATCCAGCACTTCATGCAAGACAGGTAGATCGCTGCTGAGGATGGCTCTCCCGGCAGCCATGTATTCGAACATTTTCATCGGACTGCAGATATCAGCGGTGTTTCCACCACTGGAAGTTGCCACAGTCCGCTGATAGGGCATCAGCAGCACATCCGCTGCAGACTGGTATAGAGGGATTCGTTCATTCAGAACGAACCCGGTGAAGGTGAGGTTGGCGAGCCCTTGCCCTGCAGCACGTTCCTTCCAGGTTTCCACGTCTGTGGCACGCCCCCCCACCCAGACGAAACTGTTTTGCGGGAATTTTTCCGCCAATGCCAGGAACAGGTCGGCGCCGCGGCCTTCGTAAAGGTGACCGGTGCAAAGTACGGTGGGAGTAGGGGGCAGTCCAAGTTTGCCGCGAGCTGAAGCGGGGTCTGGCAAATCCAGGTAACGCTCCAGGTCCACTCCATCGGGTGCAACGACCGTTATTCCGGCAGGTAAATCGAGTGCCCGACGCAATGCCTCGCTGATGGGCAACAGCCGCTTCCTGCCTGGGAAAACGATGAAAAGGCGCAGCCATAGTGACCCAAATCGACCCGACGGGAAGTCGTGCAATTCCAGGAGGGATGGCATTCCGGCCAGGAGACCCAGCACCCCGGATTGGAGAGGCCATGAATATACTACGTCCGCACCCAGGCGTCGGGCACGCCGGACCGCCTTCCAGGGGAACACTCGCCGGGTCCTCACAGGCAGCCATTCTATTCTAAAAATGTTTTGGAGACCATAATGTTGTTTTAAATTTGAGACTACCGGGTCAGGAGGTTGAAGGCCGGGAATCAGGAGAATGACCTCATGTCCCAGTTGAGTAAATGCCTGGCAGACCTTCATCACCTGGATGCTGTTGGCGGTGTCAGATGGAATTTGCGACGAAGAAATACATACAATTCTCATTTTTCAATGAGAGCCTTCTTCGTTTTCCTTGTTCGTATCGAGCAGTCCCAGCCTCATTGCAGATAGTTGTTCGGCGATCAGGCCGATGAAGAAAAACAACAACCCGGTTACGATCCCCAGCATGGCTCCCACACTGACGCCGCGTCCCTGTAATAAAATGGGTATGCCCCAGCCAAGCCCGAACCCGATACACAGGATCGCGAACGACCAGAATATTCGAATCGGGTTGAACAGCATGGCGATGTTGACTATTTCCATCAGGGTCTGGATGGCTGTAAAGGTATTGATCGTGCTCTTCCCTGTCGTCCGTTTTTTAATGGTGATGGGATGTTCCAACACCAGGTGGCGCTTTTTTATGAATACCAGGGTGATAACGTCACTGAAAGCCATCGAGTCCGGGCAGATGGATATATATCTCTGCGCAAGGTCGGTTTGATAGAGCTTGAAACCGGAGTTTAAGTCTGAAATATGAACAGGCATAAGCAGGACGGCAAATTTCCGGATCATCCATTTTCCGATCGAGCGATATAAACCGGAGGAACCTTGCTTGCCTCTATTTCCAACTACCAGGTCGGCATCTTTTTCCAGGCAGAATCCGAGCATTTTCTCTAAATCTCCAAGTTCATGCTGGCCATCCGCGTCCATGGTTACCACGTATGGTGTGCCGGCTCGCAGGATCCCGGTTTTGATCGCCCCGCCGTACCCCCGATTGACCTTATGATGGATGACATTTATTTCTGGGGTTTCTTCATATCCCTTCAGGATCCCCGGAGTGTTGTCGGTGGATCCGTCATCGACCAAAATTAGTTTCCATTTATGTTCGCGAGAATAAGGGACCAGTTCTTTAAGCACGTCGGAAAGGGAGGCTGCTTCATTGTAGATGGGAACAACAACGGACAGGACTGAGTTACCTGGACTTAATTCTAGGTTTTGGCTTCTTTCCATATGCATCACCCTGATTAGACCATAATATCGTCACAACGATAGCCAACAGCTAATAATTTTATAAATAATGACTGAATATAGGGCTTTTTTACCCTTTGGAGTAAATCCCGGACATTGATCACGAAGATCTAATAATCGATATTCCACTTTGAAATTAATGCATTTTAAGCAGTGTATAACCTTCGTTTTTCATCACCACACTAGCAGGCAGGTTGGCAAATATTTGCGGAGTCACTTCGAAATCAATTACCAGGTAATCTGCTTTAAGGCTGTTCGCCAGAGAGACCAACCCTTTCAGCCTCTCCTTCGGATCAATCATGGCGCGCAGGGCTTCCCACTGTTTGGTGGTCACCAGCCAGCCCGGAAGGGCCGAGCGGTCGGCATATCCCAGAATGCCGCTGTCACGCGATGTATACACCAACGGGCGGAGGGCTTCGTAACGTATGCTGAGTGTTTGGGAGGTGTAGGCGGAATCTTCGTTAAAGAATAACACCCCTTCCCCAGGCTGGGTCTGTGCACGCAGGGTGGAAATCAGTTCGTCGATCGGACGATTGGACTCACAGATCAGGCCGCCCTTTGAGACACAGGTGACAACCCGCAGCATGGCACTCACATCGGGGCGATTGGTTGCTCCCCAAAAACCGAAGAGGATGATCCCCACTGCGAGAACCACGTTACGTGCACTTTGATTGGCCAGGCGGGGCGCTAGATCTGCCAGTGGCCACAGCCAGAACAGCAGCAATAGTGGCACGAAATAACGGATGCAGCGCACCAATTCGGTCTCAAGCGGCAGGATGTGAAATTGCCGCTCGATGATCCCTTCCACCAGGGGGATAAGGATGCTGGTGATGAATAATCCAGCCATCCACATCAGCACCACTTTAACCGCCGTCCGGTCTTTTTTCAAAAGTACCCAGGTACCTGCAAACCCCACCAGCGCCACGGGGAGGAGGAGGTTGCGGGTCATATTCCAAAGAAAAGCACCCAAAGCTGCGAGCGGATCGAGCAGGTTCGCAGGGGAGTAAGTTTGCAGGACCGTCATCACTGTGTTGTAATCTGTACCCTGGCCGCGTAAATTGTAAGACAGGTAATTGATTGCAAACGGAATGATGGGGATCAGGAAGAGGGCACCCAGACCTAGCATGACCAGGATTCGTCGCTTCCATTTCCACACTGCAGGGTGCAGCAGCCAGAGGCTGAGCCAGATGGCAAACCCCCAGGCAGGGGCACTGATCGGGTGGACATAAACAAGAAGACTAGCAACAAGCATAAGCCAGGGCCAGCGCTTGGGACGGTCCTTCCAAACCAGGACCAGTGCCAGCAAGAAAGGCAGCAACGATTGATAGGTAACGCGCGGCAGGGCATCCTGCCATACACCCCAGATTTCCCCCAAGCCGATACTGATTACCGTCATGCCTGTAATGAAGGCCAGTAAAAATGCCCAGAAACGATTCTTAAAGAGCACCCGTCCCAATATATAAAAGCCGAGCAATTGCAGGAAAGTCTCCGGGAGCACAAGCCAAGCGTAAGCCAGGCCATAATCACCAGTCAGGCGGTCCAGGAGGCGGATCAGGGGGATATGGATGGTGGCATAAATGCCGATATTATTTGGTTCCCCCAGCACAGGGTCGCTGGTGAACCATCTCGGGTGGTCCAGGGCAGCGGAATAACTGGCAATATTGCCTCCATCACCGGTCAGGATGACCATCGGGTAGTTTCCCTGCAATCGACCCAGGAAATATAAACCCCCAAAAGCAAGGAAAACCAGGAAAGCCAGCCAGTCCCAGCGATTGACTCCTGGAAGACTAAAACGAGTTTTTACTTGACTGCGACCCATGGAGTTTCCTCAGGCGAGGATTCAGCCACCTTGGACGGATGCATGTCCGCTGCGGGGGGTTTTGGTTCTGCTCTCTCCCGGCGGCGGATTTCCAACAAGCCGCGCAAGGTGATGAAACCCTGGGAGACGATGAAATAACCTGAGAGGATAACCGCCATCATCAGGTATCCATAACGCGGCACCAGGGAGAATATCAGGGCTAGTTCGACGATCCCCGTCAACAAGGTTATCAGGACAGGATAGCCTGCCTTGCCAAGCGAGAGGAAAAGGGGCCGGTTCCACTGGAAGGTACTCGCAAATCCATACCCTGCCACCAGGATCAACAGGAGCGGATAAACGGGGCTGGCTTGCGGTTTGTAGACTGTCGGGATGATCCACCAGCCGGTCAGCGCCCAGGCCATCCAGATTGCCAGGACAACCCCGCCGGTGATCATGGTGACTCTTTTGAGCAGGCGCAGGGTCGTACCCCATTGAAAACTGGCAATCGTGCGGGAAATTTCTGTATAAGTCGGTGCAATGAACGGATCCAGGATCAACGTGATGGGGATGGTCAATGTCATGGCAATCTTAAAATAACCCACCGCCGTAATGGATAGCAAACTCGCCATGTAAAGCGGGATGTTGTCACGGAAGAGCAGGTTCAACGTTCCGGTTAGATTGGTATTAAGCGCAAACAGGATTAAGGGGAGTTTTCCGGGCAGATTTCGTAGCGATATTTTCCACCACCCCGGACCCAAAACATGCTTCAGTTCGCTTATTGCGAATATGATCTGGGAAATTCCAACATAAGTTTTCCCCAGAACATATGCAAGCAGGATGGCTTCCAGGAGGTGTGTTGCTTTGATCAAACCGGTCCACCGGTACAGGACATAAGTTCCAGCGATCATTGAACAGGTGATGATGCTGTTGATCAGGTTGACGCGGGCCAGGTGGTCGAACCGATGAGTGGCCTGCAAAACCCCGGTGGAGGTTTCGTAAATCAGGTTGCTGAGAATGATGAGACCGTAGAAAACAAAAATTGGTGCAGTTGTGACATCTCCGGCAAAAACCCGGGAAGCCCAGGGGGCAAGCGCAACCACCGCCAGGAAACCGATGATTGACATGGTTGCTTCTGTCAGGCCGGCAGCCTTGACCAGGGCAGCCGCCTCCTGTTTCTTTTCGTCCGCAAGGGACGGCACCAGGTGTTTGACCACCACTTCACTCATCCGAAAGGACAGGAAGCGGTTGATATTGGATGCAAAGGTTTGGACGACGGCCACCAGGCCCCAGCTGGTCACACCGATCAGGCGCACTGCGATGATGGTTTGACCAAAGCTCAAAACCGCCGAAATCACGTTACTGCCGAACAGGTAGCTGCTGTTGCGCACTATCCGGCGCAGAAGATTGTCCTCTTTCCAAACCGCCGAGAGCCTTTGGAAAATGGTCACGACGTAACCACCTCTTTAGCCCACTCCCGCTCGGCGTTGTACCAATCCACCAGCCGGGCAATGCCTTCATCCAGCTCTACTTTGGGTTGCCAGGCGAGCAACTGGCGCGCCTTGGTCACATTGGCCTGGTTGGCAATCATATCGGCTGGGTTGGGTGGATGGTGCTCAATGAGGGCTTTCCTCCCAATGTGTTCTTCAAGCATCGTAATCAAGGCGTTCATCGAAATGACCTCATGCCCGCCCAGGTTGATAACCTCGTAGCCGAGCGGTTTGAGGGCCGCTATCGTCCCACGTGCAATGTCATCCACGAAGGTGAATCCACGCGACTGCTCCCCTGTCCCGTACAGATGCACCGGCTGACCTTCGGAAATCCACTTGGTAAAACGGAACATACTCATATCCGGGCGGCCTGCCGGGCCATAGACCGTAAAATAGCGTACCACGCTTATATCGATTCCATACAGGGAATGGTAGCTGTGGCTGAGCGCTTCGGCAGCTTTTTTACTGGCCGCGTAAGGCTGCAGTGGGTGGTCGCTGTCGGCAGTTTCGGGGGTTGGTAGGGGCGCCTTTGCTCCATAGATGCTTGAAGTGGAAGCCATGATGAATTTTCGGATCCCGTTCCTGCGGCAAAGGTCAAGCAGGTTGAGCGTTCCGATGACGTTTGTCTGTAAAAAAGCCCACGGGTTTTCAACGCTGGCTCTTACCCCTGCTCGGGCTGCCAAATTAATGACCGCCTCGAAAGCGGGGAGTTTCTCCACCGCAGCGCGATCCGAAATGTCGAGTTTCTGGAAGTTGAACCCGGGCAGCACCTGCAATTTCCGCAGACGATGCTCTTTCATGCGGATGTCATAGGCGTCGTTCATGTTATCAACGCCGGAGACGGTATGACCCTGGTCGATCAGCATTTCGCTCACCCGGCTTCCGATGAATCCGACCGCGCCTGTGACCAGATAATTTGCCATTACAGTCTTTCCACCTTTGGATTATCCTTGCCCAATTTCCCCAGCGCATTGCGGCTGTCGAAAATAAACTTCGCTGCCTTCAAAATGGCCTTGTAATCATAAACCTTGTGGTTCGTCACGATTACGATTACATCCGAAGCACGGACAGCCGCCATCAAGTTTGGAACGGAGCGCATCTCAACGCCCTCGTGAGTCTTCAGGTTTAAGATGCTTGGGTCGTGGTATTCCACAGAAGCGCCTTTATTTCGCAACAGGTCCAGTATTTCCAAAGCGGGTGATTCACGAATGTCGTCAATGTCCGGTTTATAAGCTGCTCCCAACACAAGGCAGTGACTTCCTTTGAGAACCATTCCACGCTCGTTCATGGCGTCAAGTACACGGGTTACCACGTAGCGGGGCATATTGGTGGTAATGTCGGAAGCCAGCTCGATAAAGCGGGCGTTATATTGGTAGGCTTTCATCTTCCAGGAAAGATACAGCGGGTCGATCGGGATGCAGTGTCCTCCCAGGCCGGGACCGGGGGTGAACTTCATAAAACCAAAGGGCTTGGTCGCTGCTGCGTCGATCACCTCCCACACGTCCACGCCCATCCGTTCACACATGATTGCCATTTCATTCACCATTCCAATGTTGACCATGCGGAATGTGTTTTCCAGCAATTTTGCCATCTCGGCAGCTTCTGCAGAGGAGACAGTATGGATGTGCTGGATTGCTCCACCGTACCATGCCTCTGTAAGTTCAGCGCAGGCAGCAGTGATACCGCCCACCACCTTGGGCGTGTTCAAGGTGGTAAAATCTTCCCTTCCCGGGTCCACCCGTTCGGGTGAGAAGGCCAGGAACCAGTCCTTGCCCACAGCCAAACCGTTGGCTTCCCCCAGCATTGGCAGGAGGATCTCGCGCGTGGTGCCGGGGTAAGTCGTGGATTCAAGCACGACGATCATGCCCTTGTGCATGTGCTTCGCAAGGTGCTCGGTGGCCGACAGGATGAACGACATATCCGGGTCGCCGGTCTGGCGTAGTGGCGTTGGGACACAGATACTGACCGCATCACAATCTTTTAGGACCGAGAAATCCGTGCTGGCTTTTAATCGGCCGGATTTAACCAGCGGTGCCAGCCGCTCGGTGGATATATCTGGGATGTAGCTGATGCCCCTCACCACCGAATCCGCCTTGCGCTTGTCAGGGTCAACCCCGGTGACATTGAATCCCGCCTCTGCGAATACCACCGCCAGCGGCAGGCCAACATAACCCATGCCAAGGATGGCAACTCGGGCAGTTTTGTTTTTTAATTTTTCCATCAGGGCATCTTTAATGGACATTTTTCCTCCGGCCTTCTCTAAAACCACTCAAATTAGTCACGTACAATAGCGTCCGTAACTTATCGTGTAGCGGGGTTCAAAACAAACTGAGTTGTTTCGGTTCTTCTTTGGACTCTTCCTGTATAGTTGCAGGGGAGTTTTTTAGTCCTGCACGCGCCTGCTCCAACAGCTTTGGCAGTTGGGCAAAATCTTTTTGGATGGCGGGTTTTAATGCCGCCTGGTGTAATGCCGCTGCCGGGTGGAACATGGCAATTACAAACCGGTCGCCTACCCGCCGCATCTGTCCATGCACAGAGCTGATTTTCGCACCGGGCATGTATTTCCCCATCGAAAACCGCCCAAGAGTAATGACAATTTTGGGGTTGATGGCGGCAATCTGGCGTTCCAGGTATTCATCGCATGCCGATAGTTCTTCAGGGAGAGGGTCCCGGTTTCCGGGCGGACGGCATTTTACCACGTTGCCGATCCACACGTCTGAACGTTTTAATCCGGCTTCAGCCAGCAACTCGTTTAGGAAATTTCCTGCCGCGCCGACAAATGGCCGTCCCTGCTCATTTTCGTTGAAACCTGGCCCTTCTCCAATCAGCATGATTTCCGCGTTCGCCGGCCCCTCCCCGGGCACCGCCAATTTGCGCGAGTGATACAGCGCGCACTTTCGGCAGGTTGAAACTTCTTTGCCGATTTGAGCCAGGGTTTCTTCCGCGTTCACACAGGCTCCAGGCTGTTCAGGTTTTCCAGATTCATCAATATGGCGTCCTCGTAATTATCCTTGTAGTATCTCGGGCGGACACCCGCCACTACAAACCCGTATTTTTTATACATTGCCTGTGCCGCCGCGTTCCCCGCCCGAACTTCCAGAAATGCGCGCGTTGCCCCTTCTTCCCGGGCCGACTGGAGTGCTGCGATCAACAGTTGTTCCCCTATCCCCTGCCGGCGAAATTTCGGGTGGGTGGCAAGGGTGGCGATATGTGCTTCGTCGAGTATCAACCAGAGCACCAGCATGGCTGCCAGGCGCCCGCCCGATTCAGCCACCCAGCTGCGTGAAGCTGCGTTCTCGGTCAATTCAAAGCGATATGAGTTTTCTGGCCATGGCAGGTTGAACGAAAGCGTATCAATTGAGTGGACGGCGGGAACATCTTCCAGTGTCATTCGCCGGATGGCGACATTCACGCTGGCAGGCCTCCTGCCACGTGCAAATATATGGGAGCTAGGGATGCTGCCGCATCCGTTTTGCCTGCCTTCCACCGGTTCCAGGCAATTTCTGCCAGGATCCCCGGTCTGCGGACGCACTGCGACGGAGAGGCCAGCGTTATTTTTTTAAATTTGCGTCCCAAACAATGACGGTCTTCCGGGCTCAACTCACCGCATATGATGACCGGCCTGTGAATCTTCTGTTCCAATTCATTTGCGGTGGTTGTCGTGGCTGGACCCTCCGACTGCCACCCGCTGGTTGTGGGTTTATACCAACCCACAGCCAGGCGGCCTCGCCCTGCTTGCAGCACCGCCGCCAGTTTGCGGTACGGGACTGAGTCTTTAGACGCCGTACCTGCAAGGCTGGAGCCCGGAGGAGGGATGGCCGCGACTACAATATCAAGAGTGGGGATTCCGATCATTGGTAAATGCCGAGCCAGCGCCAATCCCTTGACAAAGGCCAGTCCCACCCGCAGGCTGGTGAACGAGCCGGGGCCAATTGCCACTCCTAGCGCTTCGATTGAGTCCATCTTCACGCTAACGCGCTCCAGAAGTCCGGCGAGCGCGGGGGCAAGTTGTTCGGTGTGGTGGGCGCGGCTTTGCCAGACTAGTTCCCCGGCAATGCTCTCCCCATCAAAGAGTGCCAGTCCGATCTGAGCGGTGGAAGTGTCGATCGCCAGCAGCATCAGTTTGCTCCATAGATGGTCTGCTTGAGTTCATCCAGCAGGTTTTCGTAGCGTGAGCCGTGCGCTTCAAAACGCATGGAGCGGTGTTCTTCCGATTCGTATTCCAGCCATGCCCATAATCGATCCTCGGGCAGGATGGGTTCAACGTGCTCCGGCCATTCCACAAAGAGCGGACTCTGAGCCAACATGGCGTCCAGGTCCAGCTCTTCGGCTTCCCCCAGGCTTTCAATCCGGTAGGCATCAAAATGAGATAGTTGCGCCCCGTCCGGTCGGCGATATGCGTTTACCAGGACGAAGGTTGGGCTGGAAACCTCGTCGCTTGCACCCCAGCCGCGTGCCGCACCCTGAACAAAAGTCGTTTTCCCCGCACCAAGTTCTCCCTGGAGACAGATCAAATCTCCCGGTTGGAGCAGCGCGCCGAGGCGCATCCCCAGGCGACGGGTTTGTTCGGGGGATTTACTGAAGAATTCGAATGTATGCGCGTCCAGGATGGGCATGTCGAGAAGATTATACTACATGGTTTTTGCCTGGATTTTATCTACAACAACCCGAATGCAGGCATTGATATATATGCCCTGCTTTTTTTAATTACTAAATACACCATTGATCCTGCCGTTTTATTGTGTCAACCCGAGTTTTTCACCCAGCGTTCGTGCGATTATACGTGCAGCGTCTGGGCGTGCCACGCGGCGGCAGTTTTCTATTACCTTCTGTCGCTCATTTGCGCGACAGATCCAGCGCGTAAGAGCGCGGACCACGAGTAACGGCTCTGGAGCCCAGATACCCACTCCCTCGGATAAGACAAAATCAACGTTGCCGTCTTCTTGACCGGGCAACTTGGCATACAGGATGATCGGTAATTCGGCATTGAGCGCTTCAGCGATCGTCCCGGGGCCTGCTTTGGTGACGATGACGTCAGCAGCGCGCATGAAGTCTGGCATGTCATGGACAAATCCATATACAAAGGCTGGATTCTGCCAGGTCTGTTCTTTAAGTTCCGCTTCGAGTTTGCTGTTCCGTCCGGTCACAATAACCAAGCACAGGTCTAATCCCGATTCGTCGATGGCGCGGGCGGTTTCAGCCAGGGGACCCATTCCTTCGCCTCCACCCACCAGCAAGATTACTTTCTTGCTTTTTGGCCAACCCAGTGTCCTGCGCAGTTGAGCCCTGTCACCCATGGGAGCGCTGCAAAGTTGTGAGACGGGCTGCCCTACCACACGGACTTTTTCGGGTGCCATAGTGTAACCAATTGCAACCTGGCGGGCCATTTCAGTTGGGACGATTGTCAGGTCGGCGCGCTGGTCAAACCACAGGGCATGCGTCGAAACCATGTCCGTTACCACGGTGATAAACGGTGGGCGGTTCTTCCCGAGGGCCTTAAGTGCAAAGGTGGTTGCCAGTGGGTGGACACTGACCAGCATTTCACTGTGGTGTTCAGTCACCAGGCGGCGGGCGGCACGCCGGACGTATGGCCAAAAAACAGAGGTCACAAAGCGCGCCTGCGACCGGCCGTCACTGATGTCAAACATGGCACCCCACAGCTCAGGCACGCGCACCAGGTCCGGGTAGGCTTCTGGCAAATGGTTGAACGGCGGTGGGGCATAATCTTTGAGAAAATCCACCATTTGGGTTACTACGGCATCATTAAACTCCACTTGGATCGCCTCGATGATGGCTTCACAGGCAGCCCGATGCCCGCCGCCAGTATCGGAAAAAAGGAAGGTCACATGGGGTTTGTTAGTCGGAAGTCCGCTCATAGGGTCCCTCTGACAGAACGACCTTTAGCCGCCTCGATAGTTCCCGGCGCGTCAACATCACCCGCCGCCCGCACCCTTTGCATTCCAGGCCGATGTCAGCCCCCAGCCGGGTGACGGTCCATTCGTACGAGCCGCATGGATGCGGTTTGCGTAGACGCAGGAGGTCATTAAGCTTTAAGTCAGGAAGCACGAGCAGATTCTATCGCAAACGACGTGAATTGACGAACTCCCGCCCAACTCTTTTGTGATACACTTATTCCAACGTTTTATCCCGGAGAGTTTCCCATGCAAGCTCATGAAACTTATTCAATTGAAATCGCCGGCGTCAAGCGCGACCTGCGCTTGTTTGAGATTAAACCGGGACTTAGGATCGCCATCCTGAATATCCTTGGCGACACCGAGCTCGTCCAGGCTGCAGCAAAAGCACTGGCAAAAGCTCTGAAAAGTGTGGATTTTGACATCCTGGTTACTGCGGAAGCCAAGTCGATCCCACTGGCTTACGCCCTCGCGGTTGAAACCAAAAAACCCTACATCGTCCTGCGAAAAGCCTACAAACCCTATATGGGCGCTGCGTTAATCGCCGAAACATTGTCCATCACCACCGGTGATCCGCAGACTCTGATCATGGACGAAAAAGACCAGGAACTGGCTCGCAATAAAAAAGTCGTCCTTATAGACGACGTGATCAGCACTGGTTCCACCCTCCAGGGGATGCGGATGATCATGGAAAAAGCCGGCGCTGAAGTCGTACGCGAGGGGGCAATTTTAACCGAAGGCGAGCGCGCCAAATGGGATCACATCATTGCCCTGGGACACTTGCCGCTGTTCACCAGCTGATTTGCTTGAGCAAATGGCCTTTACCCGCTTTCAAATAGGGAATATGACCTGATATGTGGGATATCCAGTTATTCTTTACCTCGACCTCGAAACCGCTCCTATCATGGCGGATGTCCCTGCCGAGATAAATTTCTAGAGGCAAACCGATGAAAAAATCTGTATTCGAACGAATGGTTGAAAAGGCATTCTCGGGGCTTGAAGCCCGCTTTGGTTTCAAAAAAACCGAAACCAAGTTCGAGAATCGCAGCGTGATTGTTAGATACCAAAATAAAACCACCGAAATTATTGTAAACTATGAATTGGGTACCAGACCCTGGTTGGAAATTTCCGAGGTAAAAAAACCGAAGAACAAATCCACTCTCGGATGGCTGCTCGTTGAAGCCGGCGTTGACAAGCCACCGCTACCGGAGCAGGCTTTTCATCCATCTTCAATAAACGAAGGTGAACTCGAACCTCTCCTGCAAAAAATGGGCCAGCAGTTGCTGGATCATGGTTCTGCCCTGCTCAAGGGCGATTTCGCGCTGATGCCAAAATTGCAGGACCGCGCCAGGAAATATGCCTTGGAATGTGACCGATATCTTTCCATTCGCAAGCCAAAATCATAAATGTATTCTTTGGTTCGTCCGCTGCTGTTCAGGCTAGACCCGGAAACTGCCCACCAGTTGACTCTGCAACTGATCCGCCTGGGCAATTTTCAGCCATTGAACTTCATCCTGCGGGCAATATATGCTTCAACTGGAAAACCAGTGCAGGCCTTCGGCCTGCGTTTTAAGAATCCGGTTGGGTTGGCGGCAGGATATGACAAGGATGGTCTCGCCTGGAGCGGGTTGGCAGCCCTCGGCTTCGGTCACATCGAGGTCGGGACCGTTACCCCGCTCCCCCAGTCCGGGAATCCAAAACCGCGCCTTTTCCGCCTTGTGGAAGACGCGGCGGTGATCAACCGTATGGGGTTTCCGGGACGGGGGGCAGGGTATTTGGCAGGGAAGATCATTCGTCGTGAGCGCGGTGGGGTTATCGTGGGTGTCAATCTTGGCAAGAGCAAGGATACCCCGCTCGAAAATGCAGCCATTGATTATATTAACCTGATGCGGACATTCACTCCATTGGCTGACTACCTCGTGATCAACGTAAGTTCTCCCAATACAACCGGCCTGCGCCGCCTGCAGGGTCGTGAAATGCTCGCAGGATTGCTTGGCGCAATTGAGAAGGAACGCGGGGAGTTTGCAGCTGCCGGGGGAGGCTCGGCTCCCATCCTCGTTAAATTAGCGCCCGACCTCTCCGAGGAAGAACTCGATGACGCCCTCGAAGTCATCGTCCGCACCGGCATGGACGGCGTGATCGCCACCAACACCACCCTGGAGCGGGAAGGCTTGCGGTCGAAGCATGCCCGGGAGACCGGCGGGTTGAGCGGGGAACCTCTTCGTCTGCGCAGCGAGGCGGTCTTGCGTTCGGTGGTAAAAAAGTTGGATGGTCGCCTGCCGGTGGTCAGTGTGGGCGGGATTATGCACCCTGAGCATGCCCGCGCGCGGCTGGATGCCGGTGCTGCGCTGGTGCAGGTCTACACCGGGCTGGTCTACGCCGGGCCCGGTCTGGTCAGGCAAATTATTCAAGCACTACGTTAGGTTATTATCACTTCTTCATTTTCCTCAATTAAATAGACATCCCGCGCAAAAATCTCGCGGGTTGTCTTTATTAAGATATTTAGCTATGGTTCCAGGCAAAACGGGATGGAGCTGCTTTGTCCCTCGGGGGTTTCTGTCTCCCCGTTCTGATCGTAGATCTTGATCCACTCTATTTCCGGGAATTGCTTGAGATTGGCAAAGATGAGATTCGCGATCGTGTAAGTTGATCCCTGGGAGGTGCATGTCCCGGTCAGGTAGACCCGGGCGATGCCATTCTCGATGGTTAATTTACTAAATCCGGTCGTGCCGCTCAGGACGACCGCCAACCCCTGGGCTTTTTCAGCCTCAGTTGGACCGAGGAATAATTGGGTCAGGGTCGCTTCCGGCAGGGAGGCGGGCGCCGGCACGCTGCGCGTGACCTGCGTCTCGTAAGGTTCGGTGCCAACCTGGTAGCGGGCCATGTCGGTGAAATAGACAGGAAGGATAGCGGGTGCGGGGGAAACCGCTTCGGTAAGCGGGGGCGTACACGGGCTGCAGCAAGCGATGATTGCCAGTGCAAGCGCCAGGATGGGGAATATTATCCGACCCATATTTCCTCCTTCCAAATGACTCGACAGAGCATGTTGAATGCGGTGGTTGCCCACATATTGACTGGACAAAGTCATTCGGTAAGCCGATTATACTTCCCCGCGCGATATAATTCCCCGAAAAGGACGGTTTATGCATATATTAGTAACGAACGACGACGGTGTGCAGGCCCCTGGACTTTTGGCCCTTGCACAGGCATTGCGGAAATTGGGAAAAGTGACGGTTTTTGCCCCCGACCACAACTGGAGCGCTTCCGGTCACGTCAAGACCATGGATCGTCCCCTGCGCGCCCGTGAAGTGCTCCTGGCCGATGGGACCTCCGCCCTTTCCACCGATGGCGCCCCCTCAGACAGTGTGGCGCTGGCCCTACTGGGCGTTGTAAAAGAGAAGATTGACCTGGTGGTCTCGGGAATTAATCCGCACGAAAACATCGGTCACGATGTGACCTATTCCGGGACGGTGACTGCTGCCATGGAAGCCGTCATTGGCGGCGTGCCCGGGATAGCCGTTTCACTCAATTCGCCGGAGGAATTCCAGGGGGTGCTGGAATATGGCACCGCCGCCGCGGTTGCACGCCAGGTGGTGCAAAAAGTTGCGATCGAAGGGCTGCCTGAGGGCGTGCTTTTGAACGTTAATGTGCCCTACTTGAAGGAGGACGAACTCAAAGGCTTTATGATCACCCGCCAGGGTCTGCGCCTTTATCGCGACGAATTGGATGCACGCAAGGACCCGCGCGGCAAGTCGTATTACTGGATCGGAGGCCAGTTCCCGATCGGCGTCCTCGAAGAGGGCACCGATTACGGCGCTATCAAGGCCGGCTTTGTTTCCATCACACCCCTGCAGCTTGACCTGACAGCCTGTGATGCGATGGAAGGGATGAAAAAGTGGAAGTGGGAATAATCAATGGAATCCCTGGAACAAATTCTCGTCAACCACTTCTCCCGCACCCCGGCAATGCTGGCGCAGGACATTTATAAATTATTGTTCCAGGCTGCCCTGGGATGTGAACACGCTGTCGATGATGAGAAGAGCGTGCGCATCTGGCTGGCGCGCGAATGGTCAGAGATGGGTGCCGGTCCCAGCGACCCTCTGCTCGATCCCATCTCTCCGGATGGTCAAATCCTGCGCATCCATTTGCGACCGTACCTGCGCTCCGGGAAGGATCCGGAGATTTTGTTGAAAGCTTTTCTTCGAACTGCAACCGAATGGCGCGGGTCGACTGAAATGCTGAAGGCATATGGAGAGCAGGCAGCGGCCCAATTGCAGGCGGGGACAGTGCCAAACCGACCTGAGGGCATCGAGGCTTATTTTGCGAGGTTGGAAAAACAGGGTTTTCCCGCAGTTCATCATTCCGAAGAATATACCCGTCTATATCGTCCTGCTTATCGGGTGATAGCCAGGCAGTTCCTGGAGGTCATATGAGCCCATTTGCTTCTCCCCGCGATCCTCATATTTATAACAACCAGGTGTGGGAAATCGTCCGGCAGGTGCCGCCTGGCAGGGTAAGCACCTACGGGCAGATCTCCAAAATGATCCCCCCGTCGGAAGGCATGCCCCAGCGCAGTTACGACGCCTTCGGCCCGCGCTGGGTGGGAGGTGCCATGTCAGCCTGTCCCGAAGATGTGCCCTGGCAGCGGGTCATCAACTCCCAGGGCAGGATCAGCCTCCGCCCCGGGTCGGAGAGCCAGCGCCGACTGCTGGAGGAAGAAGGCGTGGAGTTTAATGCCAGTGACAGGGTGGATTTCGCGCGCTACGGCTGGACTGGTCCTGACCCAGCCTGGTGCAAGGAACACGGTTATCTTATCCCCCCTCCCTTGTCAAAAGAACAGGTACGCTTGTTCTAACCGGTTAACCCGGATTATTTCTTCGCCAGGTCCGCCACCAGCAGGTCCAGGGCCAGGTCCAGCGGTACCTGGCTCGTTTTAGCCCCCTCGTCAATTTCCAGGAGTTTGTGATAAATGGATTCCAGCGCAGGCAGTGAAAATCGCTTCGCCTGGGTGGTCACCTTTGTCGCCACGAAATCAGGTAGTTTAAGTTCCGACTGGATCTGGGGGACGGTTGCGCCCGCGTCCAGCATTTCACGTGCCTGGAGTAGCAGCCTGAATTGGCGAATGACCATGCCCCACAATGCAAAGGCTTCTTCATCTTCCAGCAATTGGTGGAGCACATATTGCGCCTTTTTCCCATCCCCCAGCCCGAGCGCATCCACCAGTTCGAAAATATTTCCCTGCGCGCTGGCGATGCCCACCTTGTCTACGTCCGCCATCGTGATCGGGCGCTCATAGTTCACGTAGGTGAGCAGTTTGGTTAGTTCCTGCGCGGCGATGCGCGGGTCCTCCCCGACCATTTCGGAGAGACGTTGGGCTGCGCCTGGTTCGATCTTTCCACCCAATTTCCTCGTTTCAGACTCGATCCAGCGCGGCATTTCTATGCGCTTGGGGAGGTTGTAAACGTGGATTCCGGCCCGGGTATTGGAGGCTGCCCATTTCATCAACCAGTGATCGCTTTTGAGCTGGTCGTATTCCGCCAGGATGATCGTGGTGGTTGGTTGAGCTTTATCCAGCAGGTCGATGAATTTTTTTCGTGTAAACAACCGGGAATCGTCCGCGAGCTCTTCCTCTTCCGGCTGGACGCTGGTCGCGGTCGGTTGGGATTTATCCTGCAGTTCAATGGTTTTCTTCCGGGGTGCACCAAAAACTGAGACCGGGTTCGCCAATACCACCACCCGGTGAGGCGACAGGAAGGGAGTTGCATTGATGGCGGTGTTGAGAGCCTCGAAATCCAGGCCGAGTCGTCCGTCGAAGCGGGCAATGTTCATATCCGCAGTGGATGAATCGCCCAGCCCCGCACATATTCGCTCGATGTGCCCGGAGATGGCGTACTCGTCATTGCCGTGCAGGATGAGGATCGAGGGGGTATCTGCCATTTGAGAGAAAACAGTTAGCGGTTATCTTCAACCACGGCACAAAAAAAATAAATATCAATTTTATGCCTTAGAGCCTTCGTGGTTAAGCTTTCTGCTGAAAGCTTCCTATCCTTGGGTTACCACCCGGTGCATCGAGAAACTTCCAAACCGGATGGGGAAAACGTCCACAACCGACATCCCCAGCGGGTCGCCGGAAGTGGTGACACGTTCCTGGACGATCGGCCCAAGCGGCTGGCTGGCGATGAATCCGAGCGTGGCCAGGGTGATGACCAGTGGCAGACGCTCCACTTTGCTCCTTTTACTTTTTGCCCCAACCATCCCGAACCAGGCCAGCAGGCCGGCTACAAAACCGGAAACCGCGTAATTCGTGCCGCAGTGTTCGTGGATGGCGAGGTATCGATCGCCGTTGTTCAGGCGTACCAGTGCCCGGATGACAGCCTCGCGCACATCTTCAGTGGGGATATCGCCGAGGATGAAGAAGCCGCCCGGAAAGGAATATCCCGCCAACCGCCTGAACGGGAAACGCTGCGCCAGGATGTTGATGGTGGCATGTTCCAGCCCGTGGTTGCGGCGTATGCGGGAGATCACAGGGGTTTCGAGAATGGTCATGGTCGCTCCAATTTCATAGTACTGCGTAAACAACTGAAACCTGATATTGTTGTGTCCGATGGTTCGTGAAAGAAAAGTTCAGAGATTATTATCAAAAAGCAGTAGAAAAGATTATACCTGTAAAAAAGCGGGCGCTGAGAATCGGAATGGTTGATTGATTAAAAAGGCTTCCGAAGACATGCTACCTTCGGAAGCCTGGGATATTCCGGTGGAATAATTAGCTTGCTGTTGCGGGGGCCGATTCCCGCTCCGGTACGGTCGTGGCCTGGATGAACCCGATATACATCAGGACTACCCCGACCAGCTCGGACAGGTAGAGCCCGTCCACCAGGCCCATCTTGACAAATGATCCTGCCATGGCGGGCGCCAGCGCGCCGATGGCGATCAGGATGTTGCCGATCATGCGGTTCATCAGTACCTTCTTGCGCCAGAAAATGACCGCCGAGTAAATGGCTCCGCCCACCAGCGCCAGCGTGCCGTAAATGTTCAGGATGATGGTCAGGGCAATGGTCAGTCCGCCGCGTGTCAGGATATCCTTGTACTGGGATGAGATCGCTGTACTTAAATTATAGGAAGCCGCCGAAGGTGTCAGCGGAGCAGAAAGGACCAGTACAATCGCTAGGATCGAAACCGCTGTAAGGACCGCGGTCATCGTCCAGGCAACGCCGCGCCTCCGAACGAGCAGGTGAATCGTCCCCTGTCCGAGCCAGGCTGCAGTCAGCATCGCGCCGCTCAGGTACCACAACTTGAGCACCAGTCCGCTGAACGTAAACGCCATGATCACTTCGCTCAGGGTGCCGATCCCGTACAGGACAAGGCCGATCCCCCACAGTAGCAGGTGCGGACCGTGTTTAAAAGTGTAGCGCCGGAAGACGGCTGCAGCGAACGCGAATGTCACAATCGTGGAAAGGAAAGGCAGGTAATGCATGCGACCTCCATTCAAAACAAACGGGATTAATCCATGGTAGCTTAAGTAGATAAAGGTTTGCTGAAATGCTGCTTAATGTTTGATTAAAATTCAGGTCCGGGTGGTTTTTAAGACAGGTCATCCAGTGGGCTTTAACAACTATTTGGATTAATAATTCATCCCAATGCATAAAAGTACATACCATCCCCCACGTCTTCCACTGCTACGGGGCCGCGCTCGAAAATCAACCTTATGATGATCCACAGGTCCCCCACCGAACTGGCAGCGTTGATGATCACCGCAAACAAGGAGAGGATCATGGCCTCGACCGGAAGGAGCGCCAGCAGGATCAGTCCGAGGGCGGAGATACACACGACCGGTGCCAGGCTGATCACCAGGTATTGCCGGCGCGGGAAGAACCAGCCGGGCGCCGAAGCGAACGCGTACCAGCCGCGCAGTCCAAATCTGGGCGGATGGTGCGAGAAAATCCAAAAGAACAGGCCGTGCAGGAGTTCGTGGAGGACGATCATGACCACAAAGACCGCCACCAGGCTGATGACGAACGGGATTGGATTGAAGTAATGGGTAACCACCTCCGCCAGGATGCCCGGGCGGACCTGTTGGACATAAACCAGGAATAACCACCCGAACAGGAAGAGCAGCAGCAGGCTGGCCGCGTTCATGCCCCACATGGCTGCCTTGTTTTGCTTCAGATTAAGCGAATAGACCAGCACGGCATTCTCAGGCCGCACGTTCGTCGCCTGGAAAGGGACGCGCATCAGGCCACCTTGCGCCCTTTTGGAAGTAAACGCCGGATCCCGAAAGCCAGCTCCAGCGCCTGTGCCACCGACCGTGCTTCCACAATTTCCAGGTCAACCGGCCAGGGCTCACCCTTGCGCAATCGCTTCGGGACGATGGCGGATTTAAAACCTAGCTTGGCAGCCTCGCGCAGCCTCACAGGCATCTGCCCGGGCATGCGCAGTTCTCCGGCCAGGCCGATCTCGCCGATCAGCACGGTATCCGCCCTTACCGGCAGGTCCCGCATGGATGAGGCCACCGCCGCGGCAATCGCCAGGTCTGCTGCCGGCTCGTCGATCTTGAGTCCCCCCACCACGTTGACGAAAATGTCCGCCTCGGCCAGTTTCAGTCCCACCCGGCGGGTGAGCACGGCGGCAATCATCAGCAGGCGGTTGTAGTCCACCCCGTTGGGGGTTCGGCGGGCATTCCCGAACTGCGCCGCGCTGGTCAGCCCCTGGATCTCCACCAGCAGCGGACGGGTGCCTTCCAGCGTCACCGCGATGGCCGACCCGGCCGCGTTGACCATCCGTTCGGCCAGGAAAGCCTCGGAGGGATTGGTCACTTCAACCAGCCCGTGCTCGACCATCTCGAACACGCCCACCTCGGCAGTTGCACCGAAGCGGTTCTTCACCGAGCGCAGCAGGCGGTAGGCCTGGAAGCGGTCGCCTTCGAGATACAGCACCGTGTCCACGATGTGCTCCAGCACGCGCGGCCCGGCGATCGTCCCCTCCTTGGTCACGTGCCCGATGACGAACACCGCCGGTCCCGAAGACTTTGCCAGCTCGCGCAGCCGGTTGGCCGACTCGCGCACCTGCGAGACCGACCCGGCAGCCGAGTCCATCTCGGGGATGTAAACGGTCTGGATGGAGTCCACGATCAGCAGATCCGGTTTGACAACCGCCACGTGTTCGAAGATCGTTTCCAGGTTGGTCTCGGTGACGAGGAACAGGTCGGCCGGGAATTTTGCCGCGGAGGCGATGCGGCTCGCCCGCATCTTGATCTGCCGTTCGGATTCCTCGCCAGAGACGTACAGCACCCGCAGGCGGGTCGCCATTTCGAGGGCCACCTGCAGCATCAGCGTTGACTTGCCGATGCCCGGATCGCCTCCCACCAGCACGATCGAACCGGGCACCAGGCCGCCCCCCAGCACGCGTGCGAACTCGCCGATCGGGACGGGGATCCGGTCTTCGGCCTCCACGCTCACGTCCGAAAGGCGGTGCGGGGTGGAGCGACCGCTCAGGCCGCGGGGGGCATTCTTACCCCCGGATGGTTCATCGTGGACGATCTCCTCGACCATGCTGTTGAACGACCCGCACTGCGGGCACCTCCCCATGAAACCGGCGGAGACGCGCCCGCACTGCTGGCAGACGTAACGGGTGTGGGTTTTAGGCATGGGTTGATTATACCTTTCGAGGAGGAGGGGATGATAACGCTTCAACGCCGCTAACTCGTGTCAGCGTCGTAGCGTATGGGTGGATGCCCCAAAAAGGGGGGTGCTCCGCGAACCCGCCCGTCGCATATTGTTCCTGAGGAACAATTGAGGAACGAAAACATCTCGTTGTCCTTTCATATGTATATGCCATAATGGGTAGATTGTTCCTCGAAACAATTCCAAAACGAATATGAGCTAGTATCGACGACTCGTGTCGTCGATATGGCGTGCCCCCAAACGGAGTGCTTCGCAACGGGCGGTCGCCCCCCAAGGGGGATGCTCCGCGAAACGCAGCTTGCTCCCCATAGGGGGTGCTTCCCGGAAAAGCAGTGGGACAATGTCGCGAACGCCGCTTCGCATCGGTTGAAGCAAGAGGAGGAGATTTGAATGACATAGGACACCCTTTCCCGGCGACTCATGTCGCCAGGACTGCCGGCAAGGGCTTGAAGCTCCGTCGGTTAGAAATTAAAACGCGAGAGAACATACCTTCAGCCCTTCCCGCGCAATGTTATTATAGAACACACGTTCTAATTTGTCAAGAAGGAAAATTTAATCGAAGAAGTTCCACTCAAAATGTCATGTAGAGGCAAAAGAAAGGAGGGAAAGGAAAAAATCGTTTCCAGCGGGCAGGGATTGTATTATCTTTGTGATATAGCTATACTGGTTTATTGCTCTGATTATCTACAAGCTGTCCATAATGTTTATCTCCCCAAAATGGCGGGTGCAATATCAATTTACCCACACTTTCCTAAGGTGCATAATTACCCCTGGTTTTCTTGGCATCCAGAAGTGTTGAAATATTAACCCCGAATAAAAATGGAAGATAAGCTATGAAGTTGATGAAAGGATTTTTCCTAACTTTATGCCTCATGCTTACCGCGTGCAACACGGCTGCTCCATTAATCATCCCAACAAAGGTGGTCTCCACGTCAGGAGATATAACGTCCACGACTTCACCCATCATTTCTCCCGAAGCCGCAAAATATTTGAACGATGCCTTTGATATCATCGAGGAAAACTCAATCAATATAAACAAAGTAAATTGGGGTGAGCTGCGAGCGTCATGCTACCCCTATGCAAGGAATGCCCAGACACCGGCAAATACTTATCTAGCAATTATATGCGCTATCAAGGGGTTACATGATAACCATAGCTCTTTCATTCTACCAAAACCATCTTCGGGCTTAGGAGTAGTTACTGAGGCTTATACTCCACCACCGGTGGCTAAACTGATCCAGAACAAATTCGGGTACGTGGTCGTTCCGGAGTATGCAGGCTCCTACCCGGGTCAGTTTGGAACTGACATGCAGAAACAAATTCAGAGAATCGATGAACAGCATCCATGTGGATGGATTGTTGATCTTCGCGGAAATACTGGCGGGAATATGTGGCCGATGCTTATCGGGATCGGGCCGATTCTCGGTGAGGGGATAGTCGGTTCGTTTATCAGCGCAAATGGCAATCAGGAAAATTGGGCTTATCAGGATGGAAAAGGACTGGATAATGGGCAGGTGTTTATTGAGATTATTGGTCGGCCATATTTTCTTGTCAACCCTAATCCACCCGTGGCCGTGTTGTTTGATAGAACAACAATGAGCTCTGGAGAGGCTATCGCGATCTCGTTTATAGGTCGCCCGAATACGCGCAGTTTCGGTGGAAACAGCAGCGGGTTGACCACGGCGAATCAGGGATTCCCTTTGAGTGATGGGGCAATGATCATATTGGCAAGTGCGGTTGAAGCGGACCGCACTGGTAAGATTTATGGCCAATCAATAATCCCGGATGTGCAGGTGGCAAGCATAAATTACGGTGCGATCCCTGATGAAGCACTTCAATGGTTGGGAAGCCAACCAGCATGCAAATAAGAAGCCAATTAAACACATTTAATTATGGAATTTGACTCATTTGGGTCCATCGAAGCAAGGGCGGTGAACAGATCGTTTGGCAAGATACTTTGCGACAATCAAAAAAGATTAGAATAATGATGTTTTGTTATTCATATAATCCTAATCACTTTCTTGCAACTATAGTATATTTGCTTCTTATCAAAGATAAATAAAATGGACAAAAATATGAAACTATATAAGTTTGTATCTTACTCATCTTTGGTGATTATTGCCCTGGTGACAATTCTTCTCGCGTCATTGCCGATTAGATTCCCCAATTCGTTAATCGCTTGGAAGCAAATAATTCTCATTCTGATTCCCGCTGTAGTGCTTGTTGTGCTTCTTTTCGTAAAGCCACTTCTTTCAAACAAGGTTTTTCTCGCTCTAACCATTTTGTTTGCGGGAGTTGCCATTTTGGGAACTATCGCGGGATGGATGTCACCTATCTTGTTGGGAATATTTTTAGTAGCATGTTTTGCTTTATATATTTCCGGTAATACCTCTCAATCCGATTTTAAGCGTAATTAAGACATGGTTTTATGGTGGGTTGGTCAGAAAAGAAGTTTATTGGGTCAGAGGCATTGAGCCCATCGAAGCATTTATTGCTATTGCCACTTTGCGGTCTGGCTTTTCATTTGGAGTTTATGACCTTGTTGGCGTAGCGTTTGGGTTGTTGGCACTCGCACTCATTGGACGACACCCAGTGCTGGCATCGCTTCTATGGCTCGGTACACTGCCTCTGCTTTACAGCGGGCGGTTGCTGGTATCGGTCGCGTGCTTACCAGTTTTATTATTGCCGCTCCTTGCGGCTGGACTTGCATTGTGGTCCTGGCACTTGTCGCGTCAAGCAAATTAGAAATGCAGACCGAAGGCACGACACTCGAAAACTGGCGGCAGCTTGTGGACAGGAAACTGCGGGCTGTGACATGGCGTAGCCATGAAGTTGTGTATCGTGAAAATTGGAAGGGATGTACACAAGATGACGGCCATACAAGATCAATGCCAGAGTCTACAAACCCAAAACGCGGCTAACATCGGGTTGCTGCCGACGTTTTCCCGCTGCGCTTCGCAACGCGGATGAATCCGACCGTTGGGCGGTTCGTTGTAATATTGTTACAACCCTTAAGTTTGCGCACACCTTTCGAGTGAAGTTGTATCGCCATGAAACGTATTATCGAATGGATACTTGCTGGTATTGGCGCAATAATATGTATTGGGGGCGCGGCTTCCATCTGGATACAACAACCAACATTTAACACACCGGGCTTATCCCTTTGGCCAATGCCTGCCATCCTATTATTGGAAGTTGCTATTTTGGGGGTAGTGGGATTTTTAGGAATTGTTCTTGAGCCCCGGCAGTTATCCATCGGTCGGGGATTTCTTATTTGGATTGCATGTGGTGGGCTACTGGGCTTGAGTATATTAGGCATAATAGCGTTCAGCGTGATATTTTTACTTGCTGTACCTGCCTTGTCTTTTTTCGGAGCGGCAATTTTGGCTGACATCCGCCGAAAGCGAAAAGTGTTACCCGATTTAGGCGTTCTCGTCGTGAGCGGTGTCGCCAACTTTGGACTGTTTTATCTGATTGCTTTATTAAAGTGAGAGATATAAATATTTCGATGCGAGAAGGAATCTGACGCATTGGGTCCATCGAAGCAACGGCGGCTGAGCGTTCAATAGATAGTCAATTGGACCAGATGGTAAACCGCATCATAAATAAAGGAGGTTTGATATGAAGAAATATTTCTTTCTCATGATCATCGTCCTGATGCTGGCATCCTGTACCCCTACCGTTCAGCAAGAAACAACGCCGACCTTTCGCTTTGGCATTCCTGTCGAAAACCAAGCGCAAGCACTTATTGCAGCCCAATCAGGCCTTATCCGGAGCTTCGATTATACTGAGCCACTTACAGTGGTTAGAGTGGAGCAAATGAGTTTCGCTGAATATAGCAAATTCGTAGGCACATCCAACAATAGACCGATGGACACGCAAGCGTGGCTGATCATTTATTTTGATGATCAATGGCAGTCAAAAGCTCCAATGCCTGGTGTCACGCCTTATCCTCCGTTTCATGGTTGCGTATCCGTGGCTATCAATGCTGCGGATGGCACGCCTTTAGAGGTGGGCGGACTAAATTCAGGCAAAATACCAGAATGTGATAAATAACCTTGATCAATCAATTAATAGGCATCACAAAACTGCCTGGCGGGAAACAGCTAAGTAAAACCATTAAGAATTGCAACTCAAGGGTATCTCATTGCACTATGGAATTTGACGAATAAAATCCATCGAAGCAAGGGCGAGCACTTCGTTGGAAGGGCATAATATAATCCGCTCAGGCGAAAAGCAAGGAACGAAATAGACTCGTCCCTTGACAGCCGTACAAGCGGATGCTATCATGTACGGCAGGAGACCTGCCATGCAAGAGACAAAATTAACCGTGCGTGTGCCGCGTGACCTGCTGGAAAACTTTAAACGCTACGCAGCCGAGAATAACACCACCCTTACCGACCTCATCGAGGCCTACCTGCGCGCCATCCCCGCCCAGGAATCGCTGCAAAATGCCCCGATCGTTCGCAGGCTGAGTGGCAGCCTGTCGCAGGCTGTTTTAGTGAAGGATTATAAGAAACACCTGGAAGAAAAATATGGCCGGTAAGCCCAGCGTGCTGATCGACCTGAACATCCTCCTGGACGTCCTGCAAAAGCGGGAACCGTTCTATGAAATATCGGCAGCTCTTCTGGCGACAGTGGAGACCGGGCGGGTGAAGGGATACGTAGCCGCCCACAGTGTCACCACGCTGTTTTACCTGATCAGGAAGGACCGTTCCGCGGCGGAAGCCCGGGCGACGATCACGAACCTGATGCAGTTCATCAAGATCGCTCCGGTGGACCAAAGCACGATCGAGCAGGCGCTTAACCTCGATTATGGCGATTACGAAGATGCGGTGCAGATGATCTCGGCGGTGCAATGCAAGGCAGATTATTTGATCACGCGCAACGTCAAAGACTACCAGCCTGCTCTGCTAACTGTGTTGAAGCCGGTTGATTTCCTGGGGACACTGAAATAGGAGAGACTGGAATAGTGCACATTCCCCTCATGAGCAAAAAAGAAAGTGTTCCGACTCATCGTATTGGAACGGGAATTAAGTGAGGTCGAGTGAGCCCGGTTGCATGGCTGGCGATTGGCTTCATTGCAGCGACCTGGATCTATACGATGATCCGGTTCTGGAATGATGGAAACCTGGAAAAGGATGCCCTGGCCGTATTTTTAGGAGGGACACTGGTCGGGTTGGTGATCTTATATTTTTTCCATCCGCCTTTTCAAGCCTTCGTCAGGAATTTGTGGTATTTATTGTTCTATAAGCCAAAGATACTGTAAGAAAAAAGCGCACAATTCACATTGTGCGCTTTTTTGTTATTCGATCGATTTTCTCAACCCAGCCCGGCAATAGCTTTATCCAGCAGCTCCAGGAATCCTTTTGCATCGTTCTGCAGGATGATCTTGGTGCGGACTACACGGGGCAACTTCTGCAGCGCCAGGTAACGCATGGCATGCTTGCGGAACAGGATCAATCCCTTGTGCTCCCCATAAAATTGCATATTGCGTTCCAGGTGCTGGTGGATCATGAGGCGGATCATCTCCGGGGTGACATCCTCCCGGTCGAGTCGGGAGAAGATCCAGGGGTTGCCGATGGCGGCGCGCCCGATCATGACCGCCTCGCAGCCGGTATGAGTTTTCATGCGCTCGATATCCGCAACTTTTTTCACGTCCCCGTTGCCGATCACCGGGATCCTGACCGCCGCCTTGACCTCGGCAATGGCGTCCCAGTTGGCTTCCCCCCCGTAGCCCTGCTCCTGCGTCCGCCCGTGGACGGCGATCAGCGCGCCGCCGTTCTCTTCCACGATGCGGGCGATCAGTTTGTAGGTGCGGTTGTCCTCCCAGCCCAGCCGGATCTTTCCGGTCACCGGCACATCCAGCAGGGTCGTCAACTTCTCGAAAATGCGCGCCACCTTGAGCGGGGTGCGCATCAGCCCCACGCCCGCCCCCCGGTTGGCGACCGTGCGCGCCGGGCAGCCCATGTTGATGTCAATGATGTCGGGCCGCTTCTCCTGCACGCGCAGCGCCGCGGCGATGATCAGGTCCGGGTCGTCCCCGTAGACCTGGATGACAAAAGGGCGCTCGAACGAATCATAGGTGAAGCGGTCGGCGATATGCTCGAAGGCGTTGACGATGAACTCGGCCCGCGTGAATTCGTTGTAGCTCATCGCCGACCCAAGCGACCGGCAGATGGACCGGAAAGGCCAGTCCGAGAACCCGTCCATGGGTGCCAGGATGGCGTCGCCGTAGACGGGGATGTCCCCCACCCGGAAGGTTGGCAGCGTTTCGGGGAGTATGGTAGTACTTGTATCGGGTTGCAGCACTTGCATTAAATCGAATACTTTCGACTTTGAGAGTGGATGTCTATCAGGTGATCCGCAACGAGCACGGGACCTGGTCGACATCCCTGGTTTGTTATTTCTTCAAACGGCTGACGAATTCCCTGCGGAACTTGCTTACCTTGGGGGCGATGACTGCCCGGCAGTACGGCTGGTTTGTATTGTGGGCGAAATATTCCTGGTGATAATCCTCCGCCTGGTAGAACTTGTCGAAGGGCGTCAACTCGGTCACGATGGGGGCGTCCCAAATGGCCTCGCCCTCGATTTTCTTGATCACCTGCTCGGCTGTCTCCTTTTGCGCTTCATCGTGATAGAAGATGGCCGAGCGGTACTGGGTGCCCACGTCTGCACCCTGGCGGTTGAGCGTGGTGGGGTCGTGGATGGCAAAGAAAACGGTCAACAGGTCCTTGTACGAAAGCAGGCTGGGATCAAATGTCACCTGGACTACCTCGGCGTGCCCGGTATCCCCGTCGCAGACCTGGGCATAGGTCGGGTTCTGCAGCTTTCCACCGGAATAACCCGACTCCACCGATTCCACGCCTTTTAGTTCGTCGAATACCGCTTCCTGGCACCAGAAACAGCCTCCCGCCAGTGTGGCTACCTCAACTTTTGTACCCATAAAAATCCTCCGAAATTTAAGAGGCACTGCGACGCAGCGCCTCGTCAATTAAGATTACGGGACCGGTTCTTCTTCTTTTTCGGGCTGTTTTGCCCGTTCCAGGAACACGTCCCCTTCGGACACCACCACCAGGATGATATCGCCTTCGTGGAACGTCCCGGCGAGCAATGCATCCGAAAGCGGGTCCTCGACCTTTTGCTGGATGACACGCCGCAATGGCCGGGCACCCATCTCCTGGTCATAACCCTGCTCCGCCAGCAGGTCCAGGGCGGCATCGGTCGCGGTGAGGGTCACTTCGTGTTCGGCCAGTCTTTCGGTCACCTTGTTCAACTCCAGGTTCACGATCTGGCGGATATCATCCTTGTTGAGGGAACGGAAAACGATGACGCTGTCCAGCCGGTTGATGAATTCGGGGCGGAAGACCTTCTTGAGAGACTCGGTCAGTTTCTTGCGCATTTCTTCGTAGGAGGTGCGTTCTTCGGTTTTTTCGTCGCGTTTCAGCTGGAAGCCGAGCGCGGTCTGCTTCCTGATCTCCTCGGCGCCCACGTTGGTGGTCATCACGATGATGGCGTTGCGGAAATCCACCGTGCGCCCTTTGGCGTCCGCCAGGTGCCCTTCTTCCATGATCTGCAGGAGCATGTTGTGGACTTCGGGGTGGGCCTTCTCGACCTCGTCGAAAACCACGATGGAGTATGGACGGCGGCGCAGGGCCTCCGTCAACTGACCGGCATCGTCGTAGCCGATGTATCCGGGCGGTGCGCCCACCAGCCGGCTGGCGGTATGCCGTTCCATAAACTCGGACATGTCCAGCTGGATCATGGCTTCCTCGCTCCCGAACATGAACTTGGCGAGGGACTTGGTCAGCTCGGTCTTCCCAACGCCGGTGGGACCCAGGAACATGAATGAGCCGATCGGGCGTTTCGGGTCTTTCAGCCCGGCGCGAGCCCGCCGCACGGCCTTGGCGATGGATTGGATGGCTTCTTCCTGTCCGATGATGGACCTGTGGAGTTCCTCTTCCATCTTCAGCAGCCGCTTCGACTCGGCCTCGGCGATCTGCATGACCGGCACCCCCGTCCACATGGCTACCACTTCGGCAATATCCTCACTGGTAACCACCGGGCTTTTGGCGCGTTCCCAGCTCGATTTCATCAATTTAAGTTGTTCGTTCAGGTCGGCTTCCTGGGCTTCCCAGGTGGCCACGTCCTCGGCTTTGCCTTCTTCCTGGGCCAGGGCCCGGTTGGCGCGCGCCAGCTTGAGCTGCTTGTAAATATCCTTCGCCGACGTGGAGGCACCGGACTTGTACATGCGCACGCGCGAGGCAGACTCGTCGATCAGGTCGATCGCCTTGTCGGGCAGGAACCGGTCCGACACGTAACGCGCCGACAGGGTGGCGGCGGCATCCAGCGCCTCGTCCGAGATGACCAGGTGGTGGTGCTCTTCATACATCTTGCGGATCCCCTTGAGGATCTCAATGGTCTCGTCGACGGACGGTTCGGCCACCACGATCGGCTGGAAGCGTCGTTCGAGAGCGGCGTCGGATTCGATGTGTTTGCGGTATTCGTCCAGCGTGGTGGCGCCGATGCACTGCAGCTCACCGCGCGAAAGCGCCGGCTTTAAAATGTTGGCTGCGTCCACGGCCGAGCCGGCTGAACCGGCTCCCACCAGCATGTGGAACTCGTCGATGAAGAGGATGGACTTGGCTTGTTTTAATTCGTCGATCACGCGCTTCAAGCGTTCCTCGAACTGGCCGCGGTACATCGTCCCGGCCACCAGCGAACCCACGTCCAGTTTCAGGACGCGTTTCCCCAGCAACGGCGCAGGCACGTCGCCGTCCGTGATGCGCTGTGCCAGGCCTTCCACGATGGCCGTTTTACCAACGCCCGGTTCGCCGATCAGCGCCGGGTTGTTCTTCGTGCGGCGTGCCAGGATCTGGATGACGCGCTCGATCTCGGTCTGCCGTCCGATGACCGGGTCCAGCTTGCCTTCTTCGGCCAGGGTGGTCAGGTCGGTTGCCAGTTGGTCCACCAGCGGCGTCTTGGCTTCCGTTTTGCCACCGGGCTTGGCAGTCTCCGGCACGGCAGAAGTCTGTGAATTGCTGCTGTCCTGCAACACGCGCCGGGTCTGGCGGCGGACCTGTTCGGCAGTCACGCCCAATTTTTTGAACACTTCCATCGCTGCGCCTTCCGAACGGACCAGCCCGAGCAGCAGATGTTCCGTCCCAATATAGTGGTGACCCATCTTGCGGGCTTCTTCGATGGCGTATTCCAGCACAAGCTGGGTGTCGGGGGCCAGTTCGATCTTGCCGCTTTCGTAGTGCCCCTCGTGGCTCACCCGCTGGACCATCTCACGCACCCGTTCCGTCTCCAGGCCAAGTTCCCGCAGAACGCGCCCGGCCACTCCCCCGTCTTCCGTCAACAACCCGAGCAGGAGGTGCTCCGTACCGATCAACCCCTGGTGGGCATTCTCAGCTTCCTGGTGGGCCAGGGCAAGCACACGCCGCGCCCGTTGGGTAAACTTTTCCATGCTAGCCATAATAGTCTCCAAACTCCATAGGACAGGAGCCTTTCCTGCCCTGCAATCAGATAAGAAGTGTCTATTTTGATTCTACCAAATAATGGGGACGGGTTATGTATGAGGATGATTAGAGTTCATAAAGATCCCATCTCCGGAGGCAGCTCCGTTTCTGACGGGTCAGCTCGTTTTCAGGGAAGAGTATTCCATTTGGGATGAACATACCCAAAGTTTTCGGAATCTTCCAGTCCAAGTACACTAAATCAGAGGCTGCAGCTAGCGCTAGCGGCTTGACCCTTTTTTGAAGGTCCATTGGGGCGGTTTGCTGTGGTGGGAATTGGCCTTGAAGGTGAATTCCGTTCCGCAGTCCGGGCAGCCAAGTTGGATTTCGATTACGTCCGGCCAGCTGGCGTCGTCCTCCACCTCGTCAAGCTCGGTAAAAGAGGGGAATTCGACGATTTTCCCGTCTTCCACCTGCGAGCGCAGCCGCCGCATGAACTTGGTCAACTCCCCGGTGGATGTGAATTGTTTTTTCACGTTCAAGGAAGCGCAATTCTTGCAGGCCATGTTTATTTTCTCCTTCCTTGCTGGTTTCTCGGGGGTTCGGCTCTCAAGAGGACCAGTTCCGGTCACGTGAGGGTGTATTCGTCCCCCGACGAGGCCTGGGGTTAGGATCTTTGAATGTAGTAGGCCACGACCGAGATCATTAACAGGATACCTAAGGCTGCACAAATAAGGCCCAGTCCCCACCAGCCAATTATTCCACTGAGGATGCCGAGCACTACAATAAGGGTGAAAAAAATCATGGCCCGGGTGGCGATTATTCCCTCGCCCTGGATCGGACGGTTACCCGCCAACCACAGTCCCCAGCCGGCTGCCAGACAGCCCAGGCTGAATGCCATCAAAATGACGAAGACCTGGATGCCGGTCACGCCGGGCAGAGCCACCACCACGGTCCCGCAGGTATTGGTACGCGAGGGGAGCGTGAATGCCATGAATTCATATACGCGTGCCAGGATCAGGTGGCCGAAAACGAGGTTGTCGGATGTCACCGTCCAGCTGATGGAACGCGTTTGCCCCGCAGGGACAGGGTAACTGCTCTTATCCAGTGTCGCCGCACCGTAGTAACTGAGCTCGGTCTGGATCATGATCGACATCCCCCGCTCCGTGCTGTTGGTGACGCTCATGGAGACCTGCCCCGTATCTGCAGTGGTCATCAGCAGGGGACATCTCAAAGTGGTTAGCGACTTATCCGCCGGGGCGCTGTACCCGAAGTAAAAGGAGGCTTCGAAGTACGCCCAGTTCATGAAAATGAACATCACCATCCCCGCCAGGACGCCGGCGGAAAATAAAATGACGCCTATTGTACGAAAGGTTTTCCTTGTGCTGTCCGACACACTTGCCTCTCCCGCGACCCCGGGGACGATACTTTTCCACGGTTCAAACGGGATTATACCGCAAGGCTTCTTGTCACCGGTTATCCCCCTCCCCCCCGATCCTGCCGCGCTCCTGGCGCGAGAGTAATTTCTCGAGGTTGTGTTGCGCGACCTCGTCCAAGGATAATTCCAGCTCGGTGCAGACCTGGGCCAGGTACCACAGCACGTCGCCCAGTTCCGCCTTGAGGGCTTCACGCTCCGCGGCGCTGATCTCCCCGCCTTTGTCGCGGAAGATTTTCTTGATCTTCCCGGCTACTTCCCCGGCTTCGTTGGTCAGCCCCAGGGTGGGATACACCACCGGGTGCCCGATGGACGGGTATATGGCTGTCTTGCGCGATTTGGTCTGGTAGACGCTGAAGTTCATCGTTTCCTCTCGCTCCGGCTGCTGTTTAGGTCAGCCGCGGTACTATCGCTCCAGCCGCCATCCACGGTGGCTGGGGTTTTTTGTCTAGTGCTGGATTTCCCTGGCGATCCTCTCGGAGGCATGCCCGTCCCAAAGCGGGGGAATCTCTCCCTTCTTGCCCTTGCCAGCCAGGATGAGCGCGAGTTCAGGTTGCAGTCGCCCCGGGTCCACCCCGATCAGGGTGTTGGTCCCCCGGGTAATCGTGATGGGGCGTTCGGTGGTGGTGCGCAGGGTCAGGCAGGGGACGTCCAGGTAGGTGGTCTCCTCCTGGATGCCGCCCGAGTCGGTGATGACGACCGTCGCGTGCTTTTCCAGTGCCAGGAAGTCCAGGTACCCCAGCGGTTCCAGCAGGCGGATGGTTTCCGGTGCTTCGAGCCCTTCGTCCAGAATAGCCTGGCGGGTGCGCGGGTGGACCGGGAACAGCACGCTGAGATCCCCCCCGATTCGGCCCAACTCGACCAGCAGCCGCCTCAACTGCCCCGGGTCGTCCACGTTCGAGGGACGGTGCAGGGTCACCAGGGCGAACCGCCCCGGCGGGAATTCAGTTTCCAGTTGTGGCCAGCGCGCTTCGGCCTTAGGCAGCAGGCGCACCAGCGTATCGATCATCACGTTACCAACCAGCTTGATCTTTTCCAGCGGGATGCCTTCCCTCAGCAGGTTTTCATTCCCGTCTGATGAGGGGGTGAAGAGCAGTTCGGCCAGCTGGTCAGTCAGCAGGCGGTTGATCTCCTCCGGCATGCTCCGGTCACCCGAGCGCAGGCCGGCTTCCACGTGCGCCACCGGGATCATCAGCTTTGCACACACCAGCGCGGCTGCCACCGTGGAGTTGACGTCCCCGTAGACCACCACCAGGTCGGGCCTGCGCTCCATCACCACCGGCTCGAAACGCTGCAAGATCTGGGCGGTCTGGAAGGCGTGGCTCCCCGACCCGACCTCCAGGTTGATGTCCGGCTCCGGGAGACCCAGTTCCTTGAAAAATACCCCCGACATTTGTGCGTCGTAATGCTGACCGGTATGCACGATGGTCTGGCTCACGCCCAGCGCGGCGAGGGCCGCCGCCACCGGCGCTGCCTTGATGAAGTTTGGTCTTGCACCTACCACATGCAGAAGTTGCATCTCCACTCCCGGAAAATCTTTTCCAAACAAAAGGCGCCTTATTCTAAGTATTTTCCTTTTTGTTCCACCCGTTCCAGTCGCATTGCCCTTTGTAATTAATTTACTTTTCCAGCAAATATGCCATCACCCATTTGACCGTCGCCACCAGCGCTTCGGTGTGGGTCCGTTCGTAATTGTGCGAGGCGTCCACGCCGGGGCCGATCAACGCCACTGCCGTGTCCCCTCCCGCGTTCCACCAGACTTCGCCGTCCGAGTGGTAATAAGGGTAAACGTCCACCTTGTAGGGGATCTCGTTCTTTTCTGCCAGCGCCCGCAGCCGGTTTGACATGTCGTGATGGTACGGCCCGCCCGTGTCCTTCACGCACAGCGAGGCGTGGAACTCGTCCGAGTTTTGCCCCTCGCCCACCGCAGCCATGTCCACCACCAGCAGTTCTTCCGCGTCCGCGGGGATGCCGGTCGCTGCGCCGTGCCCCACCTCTTCGTAATTGCTGATCAGCAGGGTCGTCGTCCGGGCAGGTTTTAGGCCTGCCTCGCTCAGGGACTTCACCGCCGATACCAGCGCTGCCACGCAGGCCTTGTCGTCCAGGTGGCGCGAGCGCACAAAACCGGCATTGACCTCCACGCGCGGGTCGAACGCCACGAAGTCTCCAACCCCGATCCCCAGCTCGAGCGTTTCCCTGGCAGACATCGTGCGCGCATCCAGCCGCACCTCCAGCGTCTCGTCGCTCCGCTTCATCTCGCCCACATCCCCGCCGAACACGTGGCTGGAGGCTTTCGTCAGCAGGATGGAACCGCGCACCAGCCGCCCGGAGCGGGTCGTGACCGTGCAGCCCTCGCCCTCGATGGTGTTCCAGGCGAAGCCGCCGATCTTGGACAACTTCAGCCGCCCGTTGGACTTGACCTCCTTCACCATGGCTCCCAGCGTATCCACGTGCGCCGTCACTGCCCGCGGACCTTCGTCCTGCTCGCCGCGCCACGTGGCGGTCAGCGCTCCCTTGCGGGTGCGCGCCAGCGCGAGTGCCGGGAAGGCTTGGAGGGTTTCCTCGATGAATGCCACCGCTGCCTCGGCATTGCCGGTGGGCGAGGCCGTGTTCAGTAATTTGGTCAGGAAATCCAGCAGCAAGGGGGTATCGATCTCAGGCAGGTTGGACATGGTTTCCTCCGTAATGAGAATTATACGTTAAAAATCCCCATGAACATCATTTGGGGAATGTCCATAAATGATACGAAAAATGGGATGCGGGACGCAAAGCGTCCCGCATCCCATTTTTCGAACAATTCTCCCCTCCCATTTTTGGGGGAGGGGCCGGGGGTGGGGGTTTAGCTTTGGGCCTCAATCTGAGAATGCTGTTATTCTAATCTGTCACTGTCTGCATTTTTATCAAAATATCGGTAGTATAAATGTGCCATGGAGCAAATTGCATGAAACCCATCCGTGCTTCCGAAGTCGGTACCTACCTCTATTGTGCGCGCGCCTGGGCTTATGCCCGCAAAGGGATCAAATCCTCCAACCAGGCCGAAATGACCTCCGGTTTCGAGCTCCACCGCCTGCACGGTCGCCGGGTGCTCGCCTCCAATCTCACCCGCCTCCTGGCGCTGATCCTCCTGCTCGCGGCCCTGGTCCTGCTTGTCGCCTTCTGCACCCGGCAGATCATTTGATCTTCCCCTTCCATGCTCACCCTCTACCTGGGCCTCCCCCTTCTCCTGCTCGCCATCCTCCTGTTATACATCGCGGGACGCCAGCGCCGCCGTCTCGGTCTACCCGGCGGACGGGTGATCTACACCGACACGCGTTTCTGGGGCCCGGTCGAGAACCCACTCTTCGACCTGCAGCTGGAACTCACCGGCAAACCCGACTATCTGGTCGAACAGGGCGGCAGGTACATCCCCGTGGAGGTCAAGACCGGGCGCACCCCCGTCGCGCCCCATGACTCGCACATTTTCCAGGTGGCGGTCTACTGCCTGCTGGTCCACAAGACCTACGGCAAGCGCCCTCCCTACGGGATCCTGCACTATCCCGAACGCGACTTTGCCGTGGACTATACTCCCGCCCTCGAGTCCGCCCTACTCGACCTGCTGGTCGCCATCCGCCGTGATGAACACCGCCCCGACGTCGCCCGCTCCCACAGCGACCCTCAGCGCTGCCGGGCCTGTGGATATCGCTCCACCTGTGACCAGAAATTGACGTAAGCGTTGAATCTTTTGCCTGTGTTTGGACAGGATATTTCGAGACAAAGGAAAAAGGGTAAATCGTGACCGGCTTGATCGAAACGCAGGTTCCCCTCCCCTCCTACCGCCGCCGCCTGGTTGAGGTCGCCGTGCTTTTCCTGCGGCTGGGAATAACCGCCTTCGGCGGTCCCGCCGCCCACATTGCCATCATGCACGGAGAGGTGGTCACGCGCCGCAAGTGGGTCACCGAGCAGGAGTTCCTCGACCTGCTGGGTGCTGCCAACCTCATCCCCGGGCCCACCTCGACGGAACTGGCAATCTACCTCGGTTTCCGCCGCGTGGGTTGGCTTGGGCTGGTCCTGGCGGGAGTCTGCTTCATCCTGCCGGCCATGCTCATCGTCCTGGCACTGGCCTGGGCATACGTGCGCTTCGGCTCCACGCCTCTTGCTAGCGGATTATTTTACGGAATCCTGCCTGTGGTGATCGCCATCGTTGCCCAGGCGTTATGGAACCTGGGCAGGCAGGCTGTGAAGAACTGGCTGACCGGTGTTCTGGGGCTGCTGGTGGTTGCTCTTTACTTCCTGGGGGTGAACATTCTTATCCTCTTGCTCGCCGCCGGGGTCATCGCCATGCTGGGGGAAAACCTTTCCCGCATTAAACGCTTGCCTGCCCTCGGATTTTGGCTGCCGCTCGCAAGTGCCGGTCTTTTGGCAGGTTCCATCCCCTTCAGCCTGCCCGTCCTGTTCCTGGACTTCCTCAAAGTGGGGGCAACTCTCTACGGCAGCGGTTACGTGCTTCTCGCTTACCTGCGGGCTGATTTCGTGCAGGGACTGGGCTGGCTCACCGACCGCCAGTTGATCGATGCCATCGCCATCGGGCAGGTCACGCCGGGGCCCGTGTTCACCACCGCCACCTTTATCGGTTACCTGCTCGGGGGCCTCCCCGGGGCGATCCTCGCCACCGCGGCCATCTTCCTGCCTTCCTTCATCTTTATCGCCGCCTCGGGGCTGCTCATCCCCCGCATCCGCAACTCCCCCTGGACGGCTGCCTTCCTGGACGGGGTTAACGTGGCCGCGCTGGGACTGATGCTGGGCGTCACTGTCCAGCTTGCCTCCACCGCCATCGTCGACCCGCTCACCATCCTTATCATTCTGGTCAGCCTCGTCCTGCTGCTGAGATTCAGGATCAATTCCACCTGGCTGATCGCTGCCGGAGCACTGATCGGGGTCATTCATGTCCTGCTGTAGATCAATTCGCTGTCATTGCAAGGGCTGGATGATCTTTTCAGCCCGAAACAATCCCTTCCCCACTTGCGTGTCATTGTATCCAATTTAAATTGGTCATATACTGTGGTTATGTAACAGGCAAAATTGCATGATATTTAATTATTTTTTCCGAATCATAGTTGGGCGTTTGAGAGTTACCCAAATTCCCTGATTTGAGAGGAGACTTTATACATGAAACTTACAACTACCACTCAACTTTCGCTTGATGGTGTCATGCAAAGCCCCGGAGGTCCGGACGAGGACGACAGAGGCTTCAACCGTGGTGGGTGGGCTCACTTTGATAGTGAATCAGGGGAGTTCGTCGACCAAGTCTTTCAACGCGCGGATGCTTTCCTGTTCGGGCGCAAGACCTACGACATCTTTGCCTATACGTGGGGAGCGGCGCCCAAAACAAGCAAAAGTCCGATTGCCGCAGCACTGCACACAAAACCGAAATACGTGGTGTCAAGCACCTTGCGCGATCCAGAATGGGACAACACGAAAGTCTTATCAGCAGATTTCGCAGTTGCGATTGCCAAGCTGCGAGCACAGCCGGGGGGTGAACTACAAGTTCACGGCAGTGGTCAGCTCATCCATTGGCTGCTCCAAAACCGTCTGATCGATGAGATGAACCTGATTATCTTCCCTGTAATTTTGGGTCAAGGAATCCGATTGTTTCCTAATGTCGGCAATGATTTTGCGCTCCAGCTTGTCGAATCAAGTGTTAAGCCGAACGGAGTGACAATCCAAGTCTATCGACCCAAGGGGCACCCGAAGTATTCAACGATCACCAAGGAGGAAGCGCACAATATGTTCAAAAAAAACTTCGGATAGGATAAAAGAACTGGAGTTTGGCGCGGTTTTGATGTGATCTGATATCTAGCATGAGTGCATGCAGCCGAACGCCCAACAAAGCGTGCACCTGATGCTGGGGGTCACTGTCCAGCTCGCCTCTACTGCCATCATCGACCCGCTCATCATCCTTATCGTTCTGGTCAGCCTCGTCCTGCTGCTGAGATTCAGGATCAATTCCACCTGGCTGATCGCTGCCGGAGCACTGATCGGGATCGTGCATGCCCTGGTCTAGATCCTCCAGTTGACTTTGCAAAAATCCGCCCTATAATTAAGGAGCAATCCGTATCCCTTTGCAGGCGGAACCCCGGTCGAGAAACTCGCATTCAAGCCGCTGACAAGTTGTCAGCGGCTGTTTTATTCATAGAACGTTATTTTGCTCAGAAGAAGCTGAAGTTTTATGGATATTTCTCAAGGAGGATAAGTAAATGACTACTATCATCTCATTGGCAGGCTTGGTGATCGTGTTTTTCCTCGCCTACGGTTTTGACCGTTTGATCATGGCTTTCCAGCAGGCAGCCTCGGCGGCCTTCGCCCTTTCTACATTCTTATGGCTGTCAAGTATTGCAAACCTTATCCTGGCGGGCGCTCTTCTTCTGCTCGCATGGTTTGTAGTTTTCAGGGCCGCCAGGAGCATCCTGGTTTCCGTGATATTCATTGTATTGGGCCTGCTGGGTACCTTCGTCTCGGCGCTCATCTTTACATTCTTTTCGACTCTGCCTCCATTGGGCGTCGCCGAATTCCTGACACCTTACTCGCGGGTTGTGGTTGCTGCCGGCTTGGTCGCCGTGATCGGGATCGCTGGCTTGATCCCGCGCAAGTCACTCGATAGCTATGTGCCCTACCGCTTATAGCAGGGGGTAATCTCCTCCTATTCACCTCATCCCCTCAAGTTGGGGCATACGGCGTCCGCCTGATTTCTTTCATAATTTCCTCCCCCCTCGCGGGGCATATCATCCTTTAAAGAATAGCACGCCCGCTCTGCTCGGCTCGCCAGCGTACGATGCCTGCCGTTGACAATAAAATTCATGCCACAGAATGTACTTCTGCAGATTGGAACCTCTGACCGCTGGTTAAAGAACCGCTCCGGTATTTAAAAAAACGCTTGGCATTGAATTGGATTGGGATTTGCTGTATATTAATAATAATTCTCTGCATAATACCTAAATTAATATCGGTGATTCGACCTCAACGGTCTATGCGCTGTTTGGCTATCAAACGATGACTGAGCATTTGGTTGGGTGGTAGCTTCGGACCAACGGAGTATCCTTCTTGATGGGGAGGTTGGAATGTCAAAGAAAGATGAGCAGAATAGCTTCAATGAAGTTCATCATGCACTGTTATTCGCCTGGATAGCCAAAGCCATCGTCGAAAGAATTGGTGACCAAAGAGGTGAAGCTATCATTCGTAAAGCCGTCCGGAAATATGGGGAAGAGCGCGGTCGAAGAATGGCTCTGCGGGCGCTGGCGAATAAACACACTCTGAGCATGGCTAATTACATTGGGTATAGCGAATACAGGATCAGCCCTGGGGAAATGGACATGAAAATAATCGAACGATCTCCTCATTTCAGGATACGTGCTTTCAAATGCCCCTGGCATAAAGCCTGGAAGGAAAATGGACTACTATCATTAGGCTGTCTTTACTGTCTTGAAATCGATCAAGCCCTGGTGCGTGGATTTAATCCTGCATTGCAGTTGGAGGTGATCTCAACACTGACCACCGGCTCCTCCCAATGTGATTTCGTCTATCACGACGCGAACCTGACGATTCCGAATTATCTTCTGTTGGGATACCGGAGAGCAGTTAGGCCCGGTTTACAAGCAGTAAAGCCTTGGGACTATCATGTTGGTCATTTATTCACCACCTTTGAAAAAATAGCGGTTGAAGATCTGGGTCAAGTTGGACAAGAAGCCATAGAAACCGGACTCGGTGAATTTGCGGAGCTATATGGCGATCAAGCTTTGGTTAAGGTGATGGCAAGCCGAAGCAAGGACTATGATAGTGTTCCTGAAGGATAACAAGAAGAGCTTGCTGTAAATAACATCCACCGCAAAATGCACCTTTGCAGGATTAAAACCTCGGACAAATTAGGTTCACAATTGTTATCCAAATAAAGGTGGATTTGTAGCCGATTGGAATAGAGCCTGAATCCACATGGTTGCAGATCCGAATCCTGCCGAGCCCACCTTTCCCACTTTTTTATGAAAAATAATCCACCGAACTGGAACCGAACCTATGTTCGTCTATATATGAACCCCTTTGCCAGGAAGGAAACTACTGCCTTTAGTATCCAAACCAGAAGAAATTTAGGATGATGACGCTTATCAAAAGAATAACCAAGCTATAAATATTTAAGTCGGTTATTACTATATGGTCGTATAAGACCCAAAATAGCGTCATTTACGGAAAGTTTCCGTATAATTCATTGTTGGGCAGCCTTATTGCACGCCCTTGTAGTACATCGACATCCATGCTTGTCTCCTCTTCAATGCTCCGCTCGTTATGCTCGATAGGTTTGACAATCGCCAATTTCGGCAGTACTATCGTAAAATTCACACCACCCTTACAGAAGTGAGGTTGGAACAGATGCATATTCAACCCCTCACAATACACATTCCGCAGGCAGACCTCGATGACTTACAAGACCGGCTTAAGCGCACGCGGTGGCCTGATGAAGTTAATGATGCTGGCTGGGACTATGGGGCAAACCTTGACTATATGCAGGAACTGATTGCATACTGGCGCACCACCTTTGATTGGCGCGCGCAGGAACAGACAATTAACACCTTTGCGAATTTTCGGGCTGAGATTGATGGCGTCGGAGTTCATTTTATTCACGAACCCGGGAAAGGATCGAATCCCATCCCCCTCATTTTAACTCATGGTTGGCCAAGTTCTTTCGCCGAGATGCTTAAGATAATTCCGATGCTTAATGACCCGGAACACTATGGGGCTGATCCAGGCGACTCATTTGATGTAGTCGTGCCATCGATCCCTGGTTTTGGCTTTTCTGATCGGCCTCTGCAGCGCGGGATGACCCGTTCACGCGTTGCCGACTTGTGGGTGCGCCTGATGAAAGAGTTGGGGTATCCACGTTTCGCAGCCCATGCGAATGATATTGGTGCAGTGATTACTTGCTATATCGCACGTGATTATCCGGGCAACCTGCTTGGCTATCACACCCTGATGCCACACTTCCCATCTCCATCCTTTGGTCCAGGTACATCCACGATGTCAGAGTCCGAACGTCGTTATGCCGCTTGTAACGATCAATGGGAGAGAGAAGAAGGCGGCTATAATCTCATCCAGGAGACAAAGCCTCAAACGCTCGCGTATGGCCTCAACGATTCGCCCGCCGGTCTTGCTGCATGGATTATCGAGAAATGGCGCTCGTGGGGTGCGATAGACGGCCACATCGAGCGAACTTTTACAATGGACGAGTTATTAACTAACGTGACGATTTATTGGGTAACCCAAACAGCGAACTCTTCGTCACGCTCCTACTACGAACGCGCCCGCGATCAACGACGTTTTGGTCTAAATCCGCATATTGCAGTACCCACTGGGGTAGCCCTCACAATGGAAACAGTCCAGCGCGCCCCACGCGAGTGGGTAGAGCGGGTATACACAGATATACGACATTGGACCGAATTTGATCACGGGGGGCACTTTCTGGCAACCGAGGATCCTGCATTACTTGCTGCGGATATTCGGACATTCTTTCGGAAACTACGGTAGTAAGGGTAATACGGTTACCACAGGAATCGACAGCATTCATTTCGGTGCAGAGGTCGTCCAACACCGGCTCAAGTCCGGGTTACTGGTTGCTCTTTAAAAGACACAAAATTGTAGCCGATTGGAATAGGGCCTGTATACGTTTGGTAGGTCAGGGTAAAGGAGCAAGTCAATGGGACTTGAGCCCGAAACTCGGGGTCGAACGTGGGTATTGCAAAGTGTACGTTGCCCTCCTGGCAATGCCGGGCGGGGCTTCTTCTCAAGACAAGGAGTGAGCCGTGGATTACTATGTAGACTCCTATTCTCTTCCCGATAAGATGACGCGTTGGCTTAAACAGATCGAAGCTTTCAACCAGCACGCGATGGTTCTAAACAGGCAGAAGTGCGCGCTGTTGGTCATTGACATGCAGAAGTTCTTTCTCGATCCCCAATCCCCCTCATTCACTTGCGGCGGCCTCGCCATCCTGCCTTTGCTCCAAAGTCTGATCAATACCTTTCGTCAGAACGACCGTCCGGTGATCTATACCCGGCACGTGCATCACCCCGACCATATCGACAGCGGCATTATGGGCTGGTGGTGGAAAGGCATGTGCATCGAAGGGACCCCGGAAAGCGAGATTCATGGTGACCTGGCTCCACAGGCAAAGGAAAAAGTGATTCTCAAGCACCGCTACTCGGCGTTCTACAACACGGACCTCGAAACTGTCTTGCGCTGCCTCCAGATCGAGGACTTGTTGATTACCGGAATTATGACCAACATGTGCTGTGAGTCCACCGCCCGCGATGCCTACTACAGAGACTATCGCGTGTTCTTCCTCGCCGATGGCACCGGCAGCATTAATGAAGAAATGCACCTTGCCAGTCTCCTCAATCTTTCCTTCGGTTTTGCCCACGTGACATCCGTACATCATATCATCAGCGAACTTGAACATGAACCCCAAGCACAGCCTGTGACAGAAATCGGGAAGTCAGGATAATCTCAACCCCCATCGCGGTGTCGATGCCATTGCTATCTGCCGGAGTCGCAATCCAAATCAATGCAAAATCGCAACCGAACTGGATTCGAGCCTGAATACGCTTGGTCGCAGGTCTCCTGACGGGGATGATATCCGAATCCTGCCGGGCCCACCAATTCCTTTCGTAATCCGCCATAAAAGGCGGATTTGTTTTTCAAAGAGCAACCTCTGGAATGATGGGTTTCTGTGAAGCAAGGGCGGGGCCATGAAGTGCCAGCATGTGCGGTCGGGTACTTGAAAATCATCGAGCGTATCCCGGTGCCGGAGGATTGCACAGGATACCCACAAACCCGCAGCGGCGCACACATCACGGACGCGGCACCTTTCAACCACTCAACCAAGATCGATGTGCTGGAGGTGAGGAGGAAAAGGGGGTGAGATTGCAGGGTGTGTTCGGCGACTCTCATCGACGACTCATGGCGTCGATATGGCTGATAGTGGCTTGAGGCCGCTTCAGCCAATGTCGCCGAACCGGTAGATGGCTGCTTGACGCAGCCTCTGCTGGTGTCAAAACGCCGGGTGGGTGACTCAGGTCACCTACACAACCGATGCCGGCTGGTCGCAGACTCTTGTCTGCGACAAGGGGCAGTGCGGCTGGAAGCCGCCTGCGCACAAAGCCGGCTCGGCCAGGGAACGAATATCAGGTCAGCGGCAACATTCAAGATACACCCATCGTACGATCCTCTTCCGAGGGTGGAATCTTGTGGGTATTGTGTGCTGTGCGCCACACAAAAGCATAATCAAGAAAAGTCATTTTTTCATTACCATCTTATTACTTTGAGAAAGCCCTAACTCCTCAAAGATAGAATATTGACAAATAGCATTAAAAGTAATAGTATTTAGTTATATAACATAGTCTCATAACATTGTAAGGAGGTATTGTCCATGACAGATGTTAAAAAAAATCTATGGAAAATACCGGATTGTGCATGGCATAGGGCGTTAGGTGATACATCCAAGAATATAGTGCAAGACATGTTTGAAATTACAAATAACGAGACAAGAACAAAAAGAGGTATTCCATTAGGAGGAATTGGTGCTGGGAATTTCATGTTAAATCTATGTGGCAGCTTTGGCCCATGGAGAATGAAGCCCGGACGATTTGAAGATAGGTTCCTTTCACAAGCAGCATTTCATATTAGGGAGGAAATCAACGGCAAGGTAACCACGCGAACCCTTTTAACCGAGGATGGACTCCCCACATGGCAAAAGCTAAATAATGGGGATGGCGACTATTACGCACTTTTTCCGAGGGGATGGTTCACATATAACATTTTTGAAACGGATATTTCTCTCCAATATTTCAGCCCGATCATTAAAGACAACTACAAGGAAACGTCCTTTCCAGCGGCGGTTTTCTTGTTCAAGATATCAAATCCAAGTACGAAGAAGGCTAAAGTATCTGTAATGTTTACTTTTCCGAATGCACCGTATACAGGGCCACATAACCTGGACCTCGAAAAAAAGGAAAGCGGGCCGAGTCCGGCGTTCCATGAGCTTGCCACTCAGATGAAGGGCATGCTTTCATTCACTTTAACTAATATGGATAAGCCGCGTACAGGATTGTCAAACGAATATGTAACCCGGCCCGATTCCCCTGTTAAGGCCATCCTGATGAAAGCGGATGCGCCTGATAATCCTCCGGAAACCCAGCGTTCAGAATGGTGCATCGCAACCAGCGGTGACGTTACCGATGTTGTTTCCTGGGATGGCTGCGGAGACGGAAAAGACATATGGGACGATTTCTCCATTGACGGCAAGCTATCCAATGATGCGCTTTGCATGAACAGTGCAATGCCTTCCGGCGCCCTCTCCGTGCAGGTAATGTTGGAATCAGGGAGCGAGGTGGTCATTCCGTTCGTGCTTACGTGGAATTTCCCGCAGGTTGAATTCGGATCAGGCACGAGGTGGAGAAGGAGATATACCGAGTATTTTGCGGATGGGGAGTCACAGGCATTCAATATTGCTAAGTATGTGATGGAAAATGTCGGCGAGTATTTAAAAGACATTGAAAGATGGACAGGCACTATAACAGACAATCCTGCCTATCCTGGATGGCTTAAGGCTGCGGCGCTGAACGAGCTTTACTATGTTACTTTTGGAGGTTCCTTTTGGGAGAATGGCTGCATCACAAAGCCGAAGAAATTCGGAGCGCGCGAAGGGCAGCATCTCCATTTCACAATGGAAGCCCTCGAATTTAGGCTGGCGGAATCGCTCGACGTCAGGCACCATTCCTGCCGGACGTACAGAGACTTGTGGCCTGAAATCGAAAGGGATATCCTCCTCGCCTATTCTGACTTTATTGTTGATACGCCGGATGGGGCGTGCCCCCACGACGTTGGTTCCGTGGATAACGATCCGTATTTTCTCTACGACGCATATTGGGCCATGTTCAGTATGATATCCGGCCAGTCGGGTGGGAGGACGACCACGCCCTGGTCGGAATTCTCACCGAAGTTCATACAGCAATCACACGCCTATTGGAAGAAGACTGGAGATAACGGCTTTTTAGATAAGGCTTTGCCAGCGATCACACGGAGCTATGCTTATCAAAAAACTACCGATACGAACGATGACGGCATATCCGAGATGAAGAGCTCCGAATATCTGGACAACAGGCTCTTTAACGGCATCCTGTGGATCGGGGCGCTCGAGGCGCTCATCGATATCGCTAAATTTATCGGAGATGAAAGCTTGAAGGTGGATGCAGAAGGCCAGCTTGCAAAGGCAAGGGATGCTATCGAGAGGAATATGTGGAATAACCGTTATGGGTATTATCAATTCAACGAAAATAATCCGAATTTAATGGCGGACGCCTTTATCGGCCAAAGGTACATCGACAACACGGGACTTGAAAACGCCCTCAATCGCGATAGGATAACGTCCCATTACAGAAATGCATTCCGGATGGCAGCATTGCCCCTGCCCGATACGGATGGGGATGGTATCGGAAACATGGGTGCTGCGAATCTGGCGATAGGCGCGGAATCAAAAGGCTCCGAAAACAGCGAATTTGAGCACCATCTGGAGGTATGGACTGGAGTCAGTTACGCGCTCGCTGCCAATATGTACCACTGGGGCAAGAAAACGGGCGATGGGGGACTGCAGGCCATCGCGCTTATGATCGGCTGGGGCGTGTACCAACAAACGTGGCTAAACGACAAGACTGCGTTCTGGTTCTCCACCCCGGAGGCGTGGAACTTCCGCGATCCGGTGATCTGCCGGAATATGATGTATCAAAGGGCACGGGGTGTATGGGAACTGTTGATGTCCGTGCATGACGCGTTTGAAAAGGCAGAAGCAGATTGAACGGATACAATAGGATTCGGTCGGCGTTTGAAGGGACCACGCCTGATACCGTGCCGATCATGCTTCATAATTTCCAATTAGCGGCAAGGGAGGCAGGTTTTACGCAAGAAAAATTTAGAAACGACGCCCGTTGCGTCGCAGAAGCATTCATTAAGTCAGTAGAAACCTACCGGTACGACGGCATATATGTCGAGATTGACACGGCTACATTGGCGGGTGCGTTGAACGCAGAAGTCAGATTCAGGTTGGACGAGCCCGCGCTGGCTTTCAGGGGATGTCTGAAGGATTGGAAGGATATCGAGAAATGCAAATCTGTAGATATTTCCGGATATAAATACATACAGGTTTGGCTTGCATCCGTAAGGCTGCTCCGGGATTATTTTAAGGATGAGATTTTTATTCGTGGCAACTGCGACCAGGCGCCGTTTTCGCTCGCCAGCATGCTCAGAGGCATGCAAAAATGGTTTCTCGATCTTTACGACAATGATCACCGAGATCAAGTCTTTGAATTGCTGGAATTTTGTGCGGATGTTTGTTCGCAGTTCGTTGGCATGATGGCGCAGGCGGGCGCGCACGGAATTTCAAATGGGGACAGCGTGGCTGGACCAACAATGGTCTCGCCGGAAGTTTACCAGAAATTTGCGCTTCCGTTCGAAAGAAGAGTGATCATGAAAGCGCATGAGTATGGTCTACCGTATATTCTTCACATCTGTGGCGACACGACGAAAATACTGGATCAGATGCCCGCCTCCGGTGCAGATGGCATCGAGTTGGATTATTTAACGGATGCAAGGAAGGCACGCGCCGCCTTCAAAAACAACGTGGTTTTTTCCGGCAATATCGATCCGAGCGGGGTATTGACCGCTGGAACCCCGGATGAAGTTAAAAAGGCGGTCTACAGACTTCTATCCGAATTCTCCGGAACCCCGAAATTCATACTCTGCTCGGGTTGTTCGATACCCCCTTCGGCTCCACCGGAAAACATCAAAGCTTTCATTTCGGCAGGAAGGGAATTTCATAACAGGTATTCTGAGTTGCATTGAAAAAGGTTGATTAGTTTTTCGTCAAACATCTCCGCGCAACGGAGAATATCCACAAATCAAGTAAAAGAAAGGAGAATTCAATGTCTATAAACAATGCTGAGCTGAGCGCTGCCAAGGTGGATGTTTCCAGACCACTTGGCGCACAGGAACACAACAATGCAAAACTTAGGATGATAGAAAAAATAGCCTATGGTTCTGGAGACTTCGCCAACAATCTGATTTTCATGACCATTATGAACTTCCTGCTGTTTTTCTATACGGATGTATTCGGAATAAGCGCCATGGTTGCCGGCACGCTTTTTCTGGTGACCCGAGTCGAAGACGCTCTCGATGACTTTATTACCGGAGTATTTGTAGACCACACACACTCTAGGTGGGGTAAGTTGAGGCCTTACTTGTTGTTTGGCTCAATCCCATTGGGAATTACCGCAATTCTCTGCTTCACAACACCGGCGCTCAATGCATCAGGAAAAATCGTATATGCATATGTAACCTATATTGCGCTAATGCTCATGTATTCCATGGTGGGCATACCGTATTCAGCAATGACGGCTGCAATGACGCAAGATAGGCAGGAACGGGTAAGCCTATCCTCCATTCGTATGATATTCGCTGTCATCGGAGGTCTTATTGCCTCCGTTTTGACACCGATATTGACGACCGTACTCGGCGGCGGCAATCCTGCAACCGGATACCAGTTGACAATGGTTATATTTGCCGCAATCGCCATTGCAGTATATATGTTCACCTTTGCAAAGACAAAGGAAAGAGTAACAGCTGAAAAGAATCAAAAATTGCCTCTGGCGCTGATTTTGAAGATCATATTTCGCAATAAATACTTAATGTTGATGTCCCTTTTGTTTATGTTAATGCTCGGAGCATATACGCTAAAGGGCGGAGCTGCGATGTATTATTTCACATACAACATGGGGAAGCCCGATCTAGTCTCAATATACTTCCTTGTCACGACTGTTTTTATGTTGGTCGGGATGTTCACAGTCCCCGTCCTTTCCAAAAAGTTTGGAAAGAGGAATGCTCTATGCCTTGGATTAGCCGTCGTTGTCGTCAGTAATGTTGCACTTTATTTTGTTGGGTATGCAAATACAGCCCTGATTTTCGTCTGTTCGATTTTTAGCAGCCTCGGCATAGCATTGCCAATGGCGCTTGCATGGGGAATGATACCGGATACGGTGGAATACGCGGAATGGAAGCATGGTGCGCGCGCCGAAGGAATTATCTACTCCGCGTCCAGCTTTGCTCAAAAGGTGGCCATGGCGATAGGTGGTTCGATATCTGGAATAATATTGACAGTCGTCCGATATGCACCAAATGCAGTACAGACGCCGGTTGCGCAAAACGGTATTGGTATGATGATGGCGTTAATCCCGGGATTATTGATGCTAGCAGGTTTTATTGTTATGCTCTTCTATAATATGGATGACGAAAAATATAATAAAATAGTCGAAGAGATCGCGTCAAGGCGAAATTGAAGGTATATATATACAAAGGATCCGCTTTGATGGATGAGGAAGTTATGCAGAGCATATACTTCCTCATTTTATTTTCAATGACAGTAAAATAATATAGTTGTATGATATAAAGTGTTTTATACAAGGATGCAATAACCTATGAAAACCAATAACGGTACTGTTATGCTCGGTCACAGCAGATTGAATATCAGTAAACCGAGGGCGTTGAAGCAGAATAACAGAAAATTAGTGCTGGATATATTCCGCAGCAAAAATGAATTAATGGTAGGCGAACTATCGAACAGTACTGGTCTCAGCAGGACTACCATAATAAAAATCATCAGTCACTTTGTAAATAACGGATTCATCATTTCAAGCGGGAAAGGAGATTCAACCGACGAGGGAGGAAAAAAGCCAAAATTATATTCTTTTAATCCGCGCAGAGGGCATGTAATCGGAATGACGATTTTTCCAGACAAGATAAATTGCGGGTTGTTTGACTTAAACGCCGATATACTTGATACGATCTCATCTGGATTATCGGACCATGAGGAGCTTGATAGCGTTGTAAAAAAGATTGTTTTTATATGCGATGATCTCTTGATCCGGAATAATATGTCTTACGATCAAATCATTGGCATAGCCGTCGGCTCGGATGGTATTGTTGACGTCGACAGAGGCGTGGTATGTTATGCTACCCATTTCCCAAACTGGGGGACGGATATACCATTAAAAGAGAGAATATTGGAAATTATCGGGCAAAACATACCTATATTCATAGACAATTCTGTAAGGCTTAGAGCTTTTGCCGAGGAGATTAAAGGTTCTGCAATGGGTAAAGAAAGCATAATCACGATCTATTCCGGAATTGGGATAGCCTCGTGCATGATAAACAATGGCCAAATACAAAGGGGCGCGCATCACCTGACCGGGGAAATAGGACATATTATCCTTAACCCCTTTGATGAAGAAGTATGTCATTGCGGCGGTAAAGGATGTTTTGAGGTTATGATTTCGATGAAAAGGATTATCGGTATGATCACTCAAAATAGCTACGATTTTCCCAATTCAAGTCTGCTGAAAAATGGAAAACCAGAAAATATAAAACTCGGAGATATATTTAGAGAATCAAATAAGAATGACAGCCTATCTATATTGATTATAGATTATATAGTCAAGTGGTTTGCCATAGCGATTCATAATATTATCCTTAGCCATGATCCAGATAAGATAATTTTACAAGGTGATTATAAAAATGCGGGGAAGATTTTTCGTGATAAGTTAATTTCTCAATTAACTATGATTACCTTTCCTAAAGTCAGGAAACATATAGAGATTGTGTATTCCAAACTAGACGATAACATTACCTTTTTAACCGGACCTGCATACTATGCGATAAATGAATATTTCATGAGCAAGACCCCATATCAGTGATTTTTGTTTTTAGTTGCGTCTATTACTATGGGAGCGCTGTTAAGTTGTTAGGGAGCCTTGGGTAAATCAGCTTCATCTAATTGACGATTCTCCAATCTGCCTCGCGTATTGCACCCAGCCTCTTCGAGGAAGGCATAGCCCGCACGATCCAGGAGGCGATCCCCACCTTCGCCGTAAACCCGCACATGGCCGGGGATATGGTGCTAGCGCGCCTGTATTCCACCGAACGCGGTGACCTGACGGCCTCCCTCTTGGGCGAACAGGACCTGCGCCTGAAGCGCGCCCGCGCCATGCGCGCGGGCGTTGCCAAGTGGTAAGGCATTAGCCTTCCAAGCTAATATCCTCGGGTTCGAATCCCGTTGACCGCCACACACTTGCGCTCCTGCAACATCCATCCCGAAGTTGCAGAAACAATGCCGCAGGGGGCCTGTAGCTCAGTGGTTAGCGCAGGCGACTCATAATCGCTTGGTCGTTGGTTCGTATCTACCCGGGACCATCTAAATAGGGCAGTAATACTTTACAGTATTTCCCACATCTGGGGGTTTTTGGTTGGCAAATCTTCAATTTTTTGAAAATACATTTTGGGATCGCTTGGGTCAGACTCACCGAGTATTTCCGTATTTAATGCGCCGCCTCTATTACTTTTTCTTGGTGAAAAGGAAATATGCAAAAGCCAATCCGAACACCAGGTACAAAGCCACTGAGAGCCAGCCGAGAGAATTCCATGTCCCGGCGAGAGTTGCCAGCAGGCAAACAATAAAACCGATCAAATTGCTTACAACGACTCCCAGTATGATCCCTTGACATGCAGCATCATCCCGGTCCGTGTTCCTGGCATACCAGAGCACGATCGCCTCAAGGATGAATCCTCCACCAAAAAGGCGTGCCATCAAGACTGCGGTGGGATCGAAAGCCATACCGTAAATCCCGGCCAAAATCTCGGGGATCAGGACGAAACCGACCCCAAAGATCAGTACCACAATCGCCTTTGCGATCATCCAGGTTCTAAGTTTCATGTACAATTCTCCTCTCTTCTGAATTCAAAGCGATCCCAGGATTAAAAACCGCCTCGGTGCTGGGCGGTTCATGCCTGATCCAGTCTGCTGGAAAAGAACCATTCGGATTGAAAACGAAGCATGGATTTGGTGAAATGATCTGGTTCATTATTTTTCCCGTAATGTGGACAGATATTGCGATTTCCACTTTTATCTAAAATAAAAAGCCGCTGACGATATATCAGCGGCTTCAACGGTATCTACTAAACATGACTTCCGCCCGCAAAATAAAGCAGGATGTTATGTCATTATATAACAGTTATGAGTTAAGTCAACAAGTATGTACACGAGGAGATCGTAAAAGATTAAATTATCGGATCCTGTCACTCTTATCTTTCTAAGCTGTCATGGTTGGGGTTGTCGAATACTATCCTGCGAAATGCTATACTTTAGTGGATTGTTCCGATAAAAGTTACCTCTCAACTATGGGTAATCTCTGTAAGAGGTTCAATGTCCGCACCTGGCAGCATCCAGCAGCTTGCAAAACACTTCGAAAATCAGCATGCTTTCCTTGCACAAGCTGTCCCCCCGTACCCCGCAGGAAAAAGAAATGCTCCAGCGCGATATCGAATCCATTGAACACGCTATCGATGCCCTGGTCTTTCAGTTGTATGGTCTCACCGAGGCAGAGATCAAGATTGTTGAAGGAAATTAAAATATGCTTCAGGTAACCAGGTTCAAGGACCGTTAAGTTAAGATAATGACGCTTATCAAAAGTCATATCAACCTATAATTATTCTAGGAGATAAATAATCTATGGCCGTATAAAACCCTAATTGTTTAGGATTTTATACAGAATGTCTATTAGCCATTATACGATCTGTTTTTACACGAGTTGAGCGGCCAGGTTGAATCTCCTTACTTGCCACTTTGGCGGATTGCTCCTTATCAGGTAAAATGACATTAGCAGTTGAGATACAAGGTCGCTCAATTGCGCCCCCGTTCAAAAAAGGAGAATCATATGTTAATCAAAACCCTCAAATGGCCTTTTATCGGCGTCTTCATTGCTGGTGCATTTCACTTCGCAGTGGAAGCCATCTGGCCCGATTTGCAGAGCTTTTACACAACCCCCATCCTCGGGCTCGTGCAGTTTGCCTTTGGAATCCTGGTAGGCTACATGGCGGTTCGTAATGGCGGCAACTTCCTTACCGCGATTCTTTACGGCGCTCTTCTGGGAGCCTTTCCGCTCGTCGTGAACCCCCTCAGCTTCGGGATGATCCTGGGCAGAAGCTTTTATGCCACGTTCCTGGCTGGCGTGTTTGGCTTTAGCATGATGCTGTTCGGATCGCTAGTCGGCGGCGGTTTCGTGGTGAGCATGAACGAATCCAAGGGATAGATCGAGGTCAAGTTCATATCCTCCACAAACAGGAGGCTTTGCAATCGGCACTTTGAAGAAACCCGATCGAATATGACAAGCAATTTCGAAAGGCTTTTGGTCATAAAGAAATCCGAATCCTCAACTCAATAATAAAGCCGCCCACGACAAAATTGTTTCGCTCGTGGAACGCATGCTTTCCCTTCATAAACAATCCCCCGCATTCAACAGGAAAAAGCAATACTCCAGCGCGAGATTGAGTCCACCGATCTCGCAATCGATGCCTTGGTCTATCAGTTGTACGGTCTCACCGAGTCAGAGATCAAAATTGTTGAAGGGAAATAAAATACCTCGTTCGGGGTGAGGGGGTCACCCCAAACGAGGCAAGATAATCATATCATATATAGGCGCGGACATTGTCCCCGCCCTTTGGGGATGGCATCCGCCGCTTTTTCACTTTTTTCCTCTTGACTTAACAGAATATTTGTTCTATAATATCTTTAAGCGAGCGACGGGAAGGTGCCATCCGTCGCTTGTTAATTAATTGCTGGGCTTAATGCGTCACATCGACAACTAAAGTCGTCGATGCCAGGTACCTTAACAACATAGAGCTGACTTGCATATTCTCCATGATTACCTCGGTCTTTCCGTAGCGAGCCCTCCTGGTGTGCCTCCGTCTCCTCCTGATTGGATATGCCGGTGAGGGAATTGCCCGATCCTCAAAGATCATCCAATTCTCCTCACCCCTGCAGCCACAGTGCCAGCGAGAAAACCCACGATTAAACTGGGTGTATGGGGGGGAGCGTCCCGGTTGGACGCTCTCCAGAGCCTTAAAATCCATATGGGTATTAATCCAAACGCGACGTGCCCCCTATATACTGAGAAGATGGTTAGGGCTGGTCGGCTAAATACTGAAAATGTTTCACATTGCCATCATCTAAAAAAAGCGACCCAAATCCTCTCATTCGTTTTGAGCCGAGGCGGCTTCGAGCCGCCATCGGCCACATCGACGACTTGAGTCGCCGATGGTAGCCTCGAGCGAAATTGTTTCACATTACCATCATCCAAAATTAATGCCTCAAAATCAGTCATTCGTTTCTAATCGTTTTCGCGTGCCAATTGTGGCAAACCGAAATGTTGGCCAAATGCAGCCCTCCCCCGTCCCCATTCGGCGCCTCGTGGCGCCGAAGCAACCGATAGCGGCTCGTAGCCGCTTCGGTTAGTCACCAAATGCCTTGCATTTGGGGAGGGTGTCCTGAAGGGACGGGTGGGGCAGTATTAGAGCTCAAGCATGCCACCAAAACGATCCACGCCGAAAATCATGTAGCGTGCTGCGCTCGTTATTCGAAAGGGATCCAATTCCTCCGCAAGGGCGAGACACATTGTACCCGTAGGGTGCCTCTCGCCCTTTTTAGTCCTGAAACATTGTTCCTCAGGATCAATTGCCATATCAATTAATCTTCCCGATTTTAGGAGCCCATATAATGAGGAATCTCTCGAGCAGAATCGACTTTCCGCACTAAAAGAATTGTTCCTCTTCGCGCGACCAACCGATCGCGTACGCGCTGAGCCGACATTGTCCCCGAAGGGGAGGCGGCTACAAGCCGCCTTCGGCAGGGTTGGCGACATCGCGAAGCACATCGTCCCCGTTCTTCGGGGATATCATCCCCGTAAGGGGACATCGTCCCCGAGGATTACCAGGGGGATCCCCCGTGGAACGAGTCGTCGAAGAGAAGGCACCTCAACATTTTCTTTCCCTCAGTTGTTCTTCTTCGAGTCTTCGTGTCGCCTGCCCCCGTTTTGGGGGGTCGTGGTTAATCTTTTTCCCCCGTCCCTCAGCCGTCAAGTTTCGTTCATAACAAAAGGTATAATTAACCCATGCCCGAGCCCCTCCCCATCCCCCGCTGCCTCGCCATCGCCACCCACCCCACCATGCCCGCCGCCGTCCCTCTCGCCGTTTCCATCGTGGACTACCTGCAGGGCCGCGGCCTGAGCGCCTTCCACGGTCTGCTGGATGACGCCTCCCTGCGCAAGCGCCTCAAGAACAAAGAGTTCGACCTGTTCATCGCCGTGGGAGGCGACGGCACCGTGCTCCGCTCCGCCCACCTGTGCGCCCCGGTGGGCATCCCCATCCTGGGTGTCAACCTCGGGCGGCTGGGTTTCCTCATCCAGGTCAGCCGCGACGACTGGCAGGTCGCCTGCGACAATCTATTGAAGGGCGAGTACTGGATCGAGAACCGCATGATGATCCGCGCCGAGCACCGCCGCTCCGACGAATCCCTGGGCAACTGGCATGCCCTCAACGAGGTGGTCGTCAGCCGCGGCGCTTCCGTCCACCCCGTCCACCTCTCCACCAGCGTGGACGGTATGCTGCTCACCAACTACGTTGCCGACGGGCTGATCGCCTCCACCCCCACCGGTTCCACCGCCTACGCCCTGGCTGCCGGGGGACCCATCCTGCCCCCCGAGCTGCGCAACATCCTGCTCGTCCCCATCGCTCCGCACCTCTCCGTGGACCGGGCGGTGGTGCTTTCCGAAGGCGCCTCCGTCGGCATCCGCGTCCGCGATAACAGCGAGGCCGTCCTGAGCGTCGACGGGCAGATCCCCATCGGCCTGGCCAACAACGACCTGGTGGAGGTGCGCGCCGGTGACTACGCCGCCCGCTTCGTTCGCTTCGGTGACCCGGGTTACTTCTACCGCAACCTCACCGGTCACATGAACCAGAATCCCGCCATAGGCCTGCCCCGATGACCGTCCCTGCTGCTCCCGTTTACTGCGCCAACCATCCTGGCGTGGAGACCTCCTTGCGCTGCAACAAGTGCGGCAAGCCCATCTGCGCCAGGTGCGCCATCCGCACCCCCACTGGTTACCGCTGCAAGGAATGCGTGCGCGGCCAGCTAAAGGTCTTCGAGACCGCCGTGCCCGTGGACTTCGTCCTGGGGTTCTTCACCGCCGCCATCCTTTCAGGTCTTGCCAGCCTGCTGGTGGGTTTGATCAGCGGTATCGCCGGCATCTTCGGCTTCATCGTCATCTTCTTCGCCGCCCCCACGGTTGGCATAGTCATTGCCGAGGCGGTGCGCTTCGCCACCCGCAAACACCGCTCCCGCCCGCTCTTCATCACGGTCGCCGTGGGGATGGTGCTGGGAGCCGTTCCGATCATTATTTTCAACCTGCTTTCCTTCAGCCTTTTTGGCCTCATTTTCCAGGGCATTTTCCTGTTCGTCGCCACCCCGGTCGTCTACACCCGCCTTTCGGGCATCCAGCTGACGAGGTAGCATGCTCACCGAGCTCCGCATCCAGGACTTTGCCATCATCGACCGCCTTGAACTGGATTTCGGGCCGGGGCTGGTGGTCCTTACCGGCGAGACGGGTGCGGGCAAGTCCATCATCATGGACGCCCTCGACATGCTCCTGGGCGGCCGCGCTGACGCAACCTCCATCCGCAGCGAAGCGGACCTGGCACGCGTGGAGGGCACCTTCAAATTGACCGGCCCTGAACGCGAATCCGCCCACGCCGTGCTCGAACGTGAGCAGCTACTCGATGATCCGGACTACGTGACCCTCACCCGCGAGGTCCGCCGGGAGGGACGCAGCGTGGGCCGCATCAACGGTCACTCCGCCAGCCTGTCCCTGATGAAAGAACTGGGCGAGCTACTGGTCGACATCCACGGGCAGTCCGAGCACCTCTCCCTGCTCAACGTGCGTGCCCACCTGGGCTTGCTCGACCGCTACGCCGGCGTCGAGTCCCTGCTCTCAGCCTACCGCAAAACCTGGCAGGACCTGTCCGCGGTTCGCCGCGAATTGAATGAATTGCGTACCGCCCGGGCAGACGCGGAACGCCGCACCGAGCTGCTCACCTTCCAGGCCGGCGAGATCGAGGCTTCCCATCTCAAGCCTGGCGAGGACGAAGACCTGCGCGGCGAGCGCGACCGCCTGGCAAATGCCGAGGCACTCGCCTCTCTCGCCCAGCAGGCCCTCACCCTTCTGGATGAGGGCACCCCTGAATCGCCCTCCTCCACCGACCTGATCGGGCAGGTGGTCCAGGCGCTGAACAAACTGGCTCAGATCGACCGGGCTCAGGACCCGTTGGCCAAAATTTCAAGCGCATTGGAAGAGAACCTGGCCGACCTGGCCCGCGGCCTGCGGGACTACCTCGACTCCATCGAGTTCAACTCCAAACGCCTGGAGGAAGTGGAGGAGCGCCTCGACCTGATCCGCCGCCTGGAGCGCAAGTACGGGGGCACCATCGAGTCGGTCATCGCCTTCGCCGTCGATTCCCGCAGGCAGCTCGAAACCATCTCTACCGCGGCCGACCGCATCGCCGAACTGGAAGCGTCCGAAGCCGAGGCGCTGGCAAAACTGTCCGCCCAGGCGCTCAAGCTCTCCGAAAAACGCAAGGCATCCGCTGGCGATATGAGCAAGGCCATCGAATCGGAGCTTGATGACCTGCGCATGGCTTCCGCCCGCTTCGCCGTGGATTTCCAGACCAAACCCGCCGAGGACGGTATTCCACTCCCCGATGGCACCCGCGTGGCCTTCGACGGGACCGGCCTGGACAGGGTCGAGTTCCTCGTGGCACCCAACCCCGGCGAGGGGCTGAAACCCTTGGCCCGCATCGCCTCCGGCGGCGAGACCTCCCGCCTGATGCTGGCGCTCAAGAACGTGCTGGCGCGCGCCGACCAGGTGCCCACCCTCATCTTCGACGAGATCGACCAGGGCATCGGCGGCCGCGTGGGCGGGGCGGTGGGCGAAAAGCTCTGGCACCTGGGGCGCGCCCACCAGGTCTTCGTCATCACCCACCTGCCCCAGCTGGCGGTCTTCGGCGACCAGCACTTCCAGGTGCTGAAGGTCGTCGAGAAGAACCGCACCCTCACCCGGGTGGCCAGATTGACCGGCGAAGCGCGCACCCTGGAGCTGGCCCAGATGCTCGGCGCAGTGAGCGAGGGCACCCTCCGCTCCGCCCACGACATCCTGCAAGGCGCTCAGACCTTTAAAAAAGCCAATAAATCCGCCTCCTAGAGGGGTTTGGGGAGTTGGAAGGCGGCAAAGCTGCTCCCCCCGGAGTCCCGTTGCCAAAAATGACCTGCTTTAGGCGGCGGGAGCAGGTTTATGGAAAAGGATTTTATGCCTGTATTTTCATTTTTATCAATATAAGGGGCTCCTTTGTACTAGCTGGTTGATTATCAGGGTTGCCAACTACTGCATTCGCCTGTATAATCCCTTAATCTTATCCGCTGGAGTTTCTCATACATATGGAACAAACTGACGCCCCACTCGGGCAGGGGGTTGCGCCCGAGGGCAATCTTCCCGCCGAAGAACCAACTAACAACAACACCAACATGGAAACCCTCCTCGACCAAGAGGGCGGCATGTCCCTGGATTTTCCCCAACCCGGGGAGATCCGCACCGGAGTAGTCGCCAGCCTCAGCCCGTCGCAAATACTGGTCAGTGTTGGCGCTAAATCGGAAGGCGTGATCACCGGACGCGAACTCGAAGCCATCCCGGCTGAAGAGCGGGCTGCGCTGCAGGTGGGCCAGGAGATCCTGGTCTACGTGGTGTCCGCTGAAGATTCGAGCGGCAACGTGGTCCTTTCCTACACCCGGGCCCAGGAACAAAAAGGCTGGGGCGATGTCGAGAAGATGCTCGAAGAGGGCGGCTCTTACGAGGGCAAGGTGGACGGCTTCAACAAGGGCGGCATTATCGTCCCCGTGTTTGGGCTGCGCGGCTTCGTGCCCGCTTCGCAGTTGGGCATTTCCCGCCGCATGGCTGTCACCGGCGACACCCCCGATGCGCGCTACGCCAAAATGATCGGTGAGCCGATCACCGTGCGCGTCATCGAAGTGGACCGCAAGCGCCGCCGCCTGATCCTTTCCGAGCGCGCCGCTTCCACCGAGACGCGCCAGTCCATCAAAGAGCGTGTCATCGAATCGCTGAAGGAAGGCGAAGTTTACACCGGCAAGGTCACCAGCCTGGCAGATTTCGGCGCTTTCGTCAATGTCAACGGGGCCGACGGCCTGGTACACCTGTCCGAGATCTCCTGGGAGCGCGTCCAGCACCCCTCCGAGGTGCTTGAAGTCGGGCAGGAAGTGCAGGTCAAGATCATCAATATTGACCGCGAAAAGAAGCGCATCGGCCTGTCCATCCGCGCCCTGCAGAACGACCCCTGGCAGAGCAAGGTTGAAAAATTCAAGGTCGGTCAACTGGTGGAGGGAGTCATCACCCGCCTGACAAAGTTCGGCGCCTTTGCCCGTCTGGAAGGCGATCTGGAAGGCCTGATCCACATCTCCGAGATCAGCGAAAATCGCATCGAGCACCCCAAGGAAGCCGGTCTGCACGACGGCAGCGTCGTCACCCTGCGCATCATCCGCATCGACCCCGAACAGCGCCGCATCGGCTTGAGCCTGCGCAAGGTGGATTCGGGTGCCTACAAGGACCTCGACCTGAAGCAGCTCGACCTGGAGGGAGTCAACCTGGAACTGGTGGATAATGAGCCCGACCAGAAACAGGTGGACCAGGAAATGGCGGACAAAGAACCCGATCTGCAGCCGGTTGACCTGGAAAGCCTCGCTCCCGCGCCAACAGACGAGAAGCCTGCCAGCGATGAGGAAGCTCCCAAAGTCGATGAAGCCCCCAAGGACGAGGTTGCTCCAAAAGACGAGGCAGCCCCCACAGACGAGGCAGCTCCAATGGATGAGGCAGCTCCAAAAGACGAGGAAGCCCCCACGGAAGAGGCAGCTCCAATGGATGAGGCAGCTCCAAAAGACGAGGAAGCCCCCACGGATGAGGCAGCTCCAATCGATGAGGCAGCTCCAAAAGACGAGGAAGCCCCCAAGGAATAGGAAAACGGAACCCGGTTTCTTCAAGGAACCGGGTTTTGAATTTTATGCAGCCGCTCATCGTAGACGCCCACGAAGATATTGCCTGGAACATCCTGAACTTCGGGCGGGATTATACCCGTGCCGCAGCCGAAACGCGGCGCATCGAACACGAGAGCGGTTCCAGCGCACCTGAATATAACGGCGAAACCCTGTTGGGGTGGCCCGATTACCAGCGCGGTCACGTGGCGGTGGTCTTCAGCACCCTGTTCGTCACCCCAATTCGCCGCAAGTCCGGTGAGTGGGAAAACCAGGTCTATGCGGATTTCAACCAGGCTCACCGCATGTACCGGGCACAACTGGATGCCTATCACAGGCTGGCCGACGACCATGCCGATCAATTTCGTATGATCGCCACACAATCAGACCTGGAAGCCGTCCTGACCCATTGGGCGGATCCCAGCGTTGAGAGCCATCCGGTGGGTCTGGTCCCATTGATGGAAGGCGCCGAAGGGGTCCGCACCCCGTCCGAATTGGACGAGTGGTGGGAGTGGGGTGTACGGATCATCGGTCCGGCTTGGGCAGGCACGCGCTACTGCGGCGGTACGCACGATCCGGGTCCGCTCACCGAAGATGGGCGCCTCCTGCTCAAGGCAATGGCAGGCGTGGGGTTCACACTGGACCTGAGTCACATGGATGAGCTTTCCGCGCGCCAGGCTCTCGACCTTTATTCCGGGCCAATTATTGTCAGCCACGCCAACGCGGCCGCGCTCATCCCCGGCTATGATGGGAACCGCCTCCTGCAGGACGACGTCATCCGGGATGTCCTCGAGCGGGATGGGGTCATCGGGGTGGTGCCGTTCTGCAAATTTCTCGCCCTGGGATGGAAGTTTGGCGACCCACGGGACAGCATCACGCTTGACACGCTGGCAGCCCACGTAGACCACATCTGCCAGATGGCGGGAGATGCCCGGCACGTTGGCCTTGGCAGTGATTTCGATGGAGGCCTGGGGCTTTCTGCCGTCCCTGCCGGGATGGATACCATCGCCGACCTGCAAAAACTGGGCGCGGTCCTGGCAGCGAAAGGGTATAATGACGAACAAGTCGCGGCGGTTTTGGGTAGAAACTGGCTGCGTCATCTCCAGGCTACCCTGCCATGACAACCGTTGACAACCCTTCTATCTCCCCCGATACAACTCCCATAGGAATCCCCTCGCGGATGCGCGTCCGTTTTGGGCTGGTAGTGACATTGATCGGCCTGATCACGTTCCTGCTCGGCGCTCAACCATCCATATTTGGGCTGGACCGCAGCCCGGTGGTGGGGTTCGTGCAGATCTCGGTCTTCCTGGTGGGTCTGGGAATTATTTGCCTCGGAGGCTATATCAGCCTGATCGCTTTTTGGCGAAACAGAGAGCGAACCATCGCGGCGGAAATCGGTTCGAGGCTGGTGGCAACCGGGTATGTGGTGGCTGTCTTCTCCGGGATGGCAGATTTGTTTGGTTTTGGTACGCAAACACCCCCAATTATCCCGGTCTTCGGTCCCTGGCAGGCAGCGGGGGTGCAAATTGGAGAATTTCTAATCGCGATCGGGTTCCTGCTTTTAATTCCATTTACCCGGCAGAAGAATGCGGATAGCAATTAAGGATTGCCCCGATTAGAAATTCAAAAAGCTTATCCATTTGGGGACACCAATTTCCAAATAAAAAAAACCACCTTTACGGGTGATTTTTTTAATGCGCATTTCCGGTCGGCAGTTAATCAGCCAACTCCTTGTCTGCAGAGAGCAGGATTTCATCCAACTCGCGAGAAATAGACTCCGGCAGAGGGTCCACCAGCGGTGAAGCAAGGACCTCGTCCACTTTTTCCCGGGCTTTGGTGTACATCGTTGGCTTGCCAAGGTCCAACCAGGTTTCGTAGGTGTGGCGGTCGATCAAGTTGGGGTAAAAGAATTCATCGCTGCGGGAAATCTGCCGTGTGTGACGCGACTTCAGGAAGTTACCCCCAGGACCAACCTGGGCAATATCATCGTACAAATCCCTGTCGGGGCTGGAATCGACTCCTGAAAATATACGCTCACAAAAATGGGCCAGTTCATTATCCACCACAATCTGTTCCAGGAAAAGCACCTGATCGCTTTCAATCTCTCCGAAGCCAACAATGATATCCGCTCCCGCAAAGACCGGGGGGAGGGTGGTTATCATTTTTTCAAGAACCGCTTCCGGTCCCGGTTGTTTGGCATCTGCTGTGCAACCAGCCGAGGAAACGGGGAGGTTGTAAAAGCGACCCATCTGGACCAGGGCGGCTGCCATCACTCCCATTTCGGGGGAGCCACCCAGATAGGCACCGTTGCGAAAATCCATCGTGCCGGTGGCATTGCTATAGATCAAGGGCCGTCCGGGATTCGCCATTTGGTAGATGACAATTGCCGAGAGTGCTTCAGCATTGGCCAGGCAGATGTTACCGAACAGGCTGGCGGGACCGGTGGACCCGGTGGCTGGCATGGGCATGATCATGACCGGCATATCCAACTCACCCAGAGCGAGGTAGGCATCGAGCATTTCTCCATCATGCATCAATGGCGCCACCGGACAATAGATCAACGAATAGTTGCGGCGCGATTTGACCTGTGCTTCGCCCCCCAGTACAGCCTGCAACCCTGCCACCAGGTAAGGAACCTGGTTACTGAAATGGACCTCATGCTCCCCATGCTTGGAGGAGAATCGCATCATGGCAAAGAATTCATGCAAAGCACGTGAATGAGCCGGGGCATCTGAAGCTGTGTTCGGTGCCCACGCCATGATGCCCATGTCCATTTGCTGAAAAATGCGCAGTCCCTGCTCGATATCTTTTAGTGTGCCATAGCGCCTTTCACCAGTTACGTGATCGCTGACGAATGCAGCAGTTCCGTCAATGCAGTAACGGGTGGCTGGCGATGGCAAGGGATAGTCAAACGCCGGATTGCGGGCTCCCAGCACAAAACTCCTGGGGGTCGACCGAAACGCTTCAGCAACCATCTCGGGTGGGATGCGGGCTAGCTTGCTATCCTCATCCACTTTCGCACCATTCTTTTTCAAAATAGGGATGGCTTTTTTACCAAAGAATTTCACGCCCACCTCAGAAAGGATCCGCAGGCTTTCTTCATTGACCCGGACCTGTTCTTCTTTAGACAGGACTTGTGCATTAAATTTCATGTCGCCCTCATGAGCATAGATCGTTATTTCTCAAATTCCCTGACATTGCGTTCCAAGCGCTCCAACTCACGGTCCATACCGGCATCCAGGGGCAGAGGTTGATAGTTTTTCAATATATCCTGGATCAACCCTTGGATGATATCCAGGATGTCCGGTCTGCCGGCAGCTATCCATTTTTCATAAGTATCGTGAAAACCCATTTCGCTCATATACCAGGTACCATCTTTTGCAGCCTTCATCGTTGACTTATGTTTCAAAAAATTCCCGCCTGGACCCGTCTCAGCGATACTCTCTTCCAACCACAAATTTCCCGCTGTGGAAACACCTTCATGGAGAATCGAACAGCGCCGAAAGATCTCAACATCCATTACCATTTGCTCAAAACAAAGGATGGTCGAACCGCCCAGAAGACCAGGTCCAACAAGGATATCCGGCCAGGCAATTGAAGGAAGCGTCCAGTTAATCGCCCTTTCGTAACTGGCCTGAGCCCCCGGGAAATATTGATCGGTGCCGCCGGTCGAGCCCTCGACCGGCAAGCCATAATGTCGCCCCATTTCTATGGCAGCCGCTCCAAGCAGGGAATTCTCGACTGCGCCCCCTGTATAGCGCCAGGTGTGTGGTTCGATAGTCTGGGGGATGGGTGCGTACAAGACTGGCGTCCCGGGCGCGGCTGCCTGAACCAGGCAAAGCATGGCAAGCGTCTCTGAGTTGGCAGTGAGGAGCGAGGAAACCAGGCTGGCAGGACCCGTCAAGCCCATAAGGGGCATCGGCATGATTGCCACGGGGATGTCATACCCTATTGTTTCCAGGTAGGAATCCGTATAAGTATCATCAATAACCAGCGGTGACATTGGACAAAGAACATATGAAAACGGGTGCGTCTGCCTGATCATTTCTTTGTTTCCAAAACAAATTTGCAGTATCTCAAGCAGCAGGTGCGCTTTCTTAATACTATCGGTCGAATCCTGGATATGCTTGGAGCAATTATTTAGAAGTTTACGCCAGTACGAAACGAAATCTCCCAATGAATTTCCATTGAAACCAGCCTCCACCATTTTCCAATAAACACCGATCTCGTCAATTGCGTCGATCAAGTGAGTCGCCTTTAACCAGTCATTTAAAGTACCAGGGCGCAGTTCTCCCGATTCCCATTCAAGAACAGAGACAGCACCGCCATCCGCTAAAAGGGAACAATTGCCGGAATTCATTTCCAGGCGGCTATCCGGACGGCGTCCGCCCAGTTTGAATTTTCGGGGCGAAAGTTTCAGTGATTCTTCGATAAGTGGACGCGGGAAGCGCACTATGTCAGAGTTGACATCGCCCTCGGCACCGGCATTTTTTAGAATCTGACGGCCGCGTTCCGACAGGATGCGAACTCCACTGGTAGCCAGAAGTTTCAAGCTTCGTTCATGGAGCTGGTCGCGTTCTTCCGCGGAAAGTACTTCAATCTGCGTTTTCATATTTTATTTTCATGCCAGGCAAGGAAAAGCAGTTACGCAAATTCTTCATCTGCCAACCTTAATATTCGATTGAGTTCTTTTTTTTGGGCTGGAAAAAGCGGTTCGGGATGGTGGTTCTCCAAAATCCAGCTGGCCTTTTCGCGGGCCACTTCCACCGGGTCGCGAAAGCCACCGCCGGGAGCAGGCTGGGCTGTCAGGTCAGAAAAGACCCGCCGCCGCAGGTTTTCGCGAGTATGACGTTGCCGCAGGAATTGTCCGCGTGGGCCAACTGTTTTGATAATATCCAATGCCATTGCTTCGGAGCTGGTATCAAGCCCGGTTGCCTCCAACCTGATCCGGGTATAGATATCGCTATCAAGAATTAGTTCCTCCGGATAGAGCAGGGTGCAAGATTCTAGCAAGCCCAGACCGCTGCCCGTCTCGGCACCGGTCAGAGCACAGAGCAACAGGGATGAGGCTGCGTCGCCCCCCGATTGCCAGCCGGGGGTCTGAGCATCGGTCGCGAAGATGCCTGCCAAGGTCGGTACGCCCCAATTGTGGGCTAATTCCACACCAACGGGGTATAGTAACGTCCCCTCCCAGGCTGTAGCCAGATAGGCACCGGTGTGGGGGTGCATCAGACCGGGCATGAGAGAGTGGAAAACCGGTGCTCCGGGGCAGGCCATCTGGATAAGCACCAGTGCCGAGACAATTTCCGCATCCCCAGCAACCACCGTCCCAGCCAGAGTGGCTGGCGCTGTGGACCCGGCATTTGCCATGGACATAAAGCCGACCGGCAATCCAGCCTTCGCAAAAACCAAGGCTGATTCCATTCCATCGCGGTCCTGTGCAAGGGGTGCGGTGCAGCAGACAAGCAACGAAAGAGGAGGACGGGTACGCATGATTCCATCGTCTTCGGCAACGACGCGAGCCATCTCAACAGCGTAACGTGCCAACCGCTCACCCATAATGGTTTCACTCTGGACGTGCTTGACGGTGTTATTAAACGATGCGTCCAGTTCATGCAACGGGGCTGTTACCGGGAAATCCTGGGCGCTGACAATAGGCCAATAAAAACCGATCGATGGCAGGTAATCCGCCAAGCGAGCTGCCAGGGCCACGTCATCCTTGCAGGAGGTGCGTCGCTGGCGGGAAACGAAGTCAATCACTTCCACACCGCAGCCATCGGTGGCACAGAAAAGAGATTTTCCATCCAGTAAAAGATCGTGCGCTCTGGAACGGGCTCCCATCGTGTAGAACCGCGGTGCATGACTCATGGCAGACAAGACAACACCGCTTGGAAGCCTGACAATGCTGGTTTTAAAGTCCACCTTTGCACCGTGGTCGGCATATATCCTGAGGCACTTTTCAGATGGGCAGTAGATGCCGGTCTCCTGCAAAATTTCAAGTGTAGCCGTCTTGAGTTGACCAAGCTGTCCGTCGCTTAGGATATGAAGGTGATATGCCGGAGTGATCGGCTGGAGTTGAGGAGTCTCGTTGTAAGCCATTATAGGGTTTACTATCCTGGAATTATCCCAATTCCCTATCTGCGGCAGCCAGGATGCGACTCAATTCTGCCTTTTTAGTTGATTCAAGAGGCTCTGGCTGATGGTTGGCAAGGATCCATTTCACTTTTTCAATGGCAACTTCCCGTGCGTCCCGGTATTTTCCTCCTGGACCAACTTGGTGGGTAATGGCACGCTTCATCGAGTCACGCATATGCAGGCGGGTATGCTTCTGAGCCAGGAAGTGTCCTCCGGGACCCACTGCATGGATGGCATCCAGGGCAAGGGTTTCGGGGCTGACTTCCATGGTCATAAGATAGTGCCGGGCCCGTTGATAGATATCAGCATCCATAATTAGTTGTTCCGGGTAAAGGCGGGTATAGGTGTGACAAAGACCCATGCCGGTCACGATCTCTGCACCGGTCAGGCCGACCATATAAGGGTCCAGTGCGGGCTCGGCTGCGGACTGCCAGGTGCCGGTCTCAAGCGAATCAGTCCCGTAACAGGCTCCCAGAGCAGGCATGCCCCAATGGTGTGCCATCTCAACCGGGGCGTACCGTCCGCGCCCATCCAACGGATAACTGACGTAGTTTCCGGAACTCGGATCTGCCCAGGCTTGCATCAAAGAGTGAAAGACTGGAGCGCCAGGTGCAACCATTTGCATAAGCACTGTAGCACTGATAATCTCTGCATCGCCCATTGCGAGTGCCCCCGCCAGGGTGGCAGGGGCAGTGGTACCCATAGTCGGCATCGCTAGAAAGCCAACAGGAATGCCTGCCTCAGCCAAAACCATTGCGCCTTCAATGCCTTCCTTATCCTGGATCAACGGGGCAATGGTACACACCACAAGTGAAAAACTTGACCGTTTGCGTAATTCTTCCCTGCTGCCATTGATAACGGTCGCCATTTCAACTGCATAACGGGCCGGCTCTTCGCCCATGATGGTCTCGCTCTGGATGTGCTTGATCGTGTTGTTATAACCGGCATCAAGTTCGTGCAGAGGAGCAGTAATCCCTCGGTCCTGTGCACTGACCATCGGCCAGTAGAAACCGACCGACGGCAGGAAATCAGCGATCAGTGCCATCATGCCCACATCCGCCTTGCATGAGGGACGCATCTGCCGGGTCTCGTAGTCAAAGGTCTCAACTCCGCAGCCGTCAGTGGTAAAGTAAGTTTTTCCTTCATCGAGATGGAGATCATAAAGCGTGTCGCGCCCGCCCATCGTAAAGAAGCGAGGGACGAATGCCATGTATTGTTTGACCAAATCACGGGGAAATCTGACAATTTGAGTCTTTTGGTCCACGAGTGCGCCATGCTCGGCGAGAATCTTGAGAGACTTTTCCGAAGGGAATTTCACCCCGGTTTGTGCGAGGATATCCAGGGTGGCAGACTGGAGCTGGTCAAGCTGCACATCACTGAGATACCGAAGGCGGAAGGGGGTTTGCAATGGTTCCAGCGGTTGTATATTGGCAGGCATTTTTGTTTCTCCTATTAAGGATGGGGCGGAGTTACGTTCAGCAGCAGTCATACCTCTCCCACCTTACTTAAAACTTTATAAGGATCAAAAGCATCCCTCAATCCATCTCCAATATAGTTTACCGAAATAATTGCCAGGAATATCATGACACCCGGAAAAATCGCCAACCATGGATACTTTATAAAATTTTCCTGGGCATTGCTCAACAAATTTCCCCAACTTGGGGTTGGCTGTTGGATTCCGAAACCGAGGAAGCTCAAACCCGATTCTTCGATGATGGCGTAGCCCAACTGCAGGGTCGATTCAACGATGATTGGACCAACGGCATTTGGCAGGATATGAGCCAGAACGACCCTCAAGTGCGAGGCACCCAGGCCGCGCGCCGCGGTGACATAGTCCATTTCTCGAAGTGTAAGGAAAGCAGCTCGTACCAGCCTGGCAAAGGTCATCCAGGAGAGCAAACCAATGACAACAGCAATGGTCACAACGTTGTTCTTTTCAAAAAAAGGCATCTCAATTTCGCGCAGGATGGAGCTGATCAGGATCAATACCAGCAGGGATGGCAGGGTAAGGGCGGCGTCAGTGATGCGCATCAATACATTGTCAATCCAACCACCCGCATAGCCTGCCACAGCGCCAAATGCCACGCCAATGAAAAGAGTAATGACGACCACCATCATCCCCACAGCCAGGGAGATGCGACCGCCGTAGAGGATGCGGGTCAATAGATCGCGCCCAAGGGCATCGGTGCCCATTAGGTGATGCCAGGATGGAGATTGCAGCCGCTCTAGGACATTCGAGTTCACCGCGCTGTATGGGGAAAGGGATCCAAGGAGGACAGCCAGGACCAGGACAGTAAAAACAATCGTCCCGATCATTGCACCAGGGTGCCGGCTAAATCGTTTCCAGATCTTGGATTGAAAGCCTGTATCCTGGCTTTTTGGGCCAATTTTTGTTTTCCCTACACTCGTTTTCAGATCCAGTTGCTTAATCATGTCTTGGCTATGAGTAGCGAATCCTGGGATCCAGGACTGCATAAAGAATATCGGCCAGCAGGTTCGATAGTAAGATAAATCCGGCGCCAATGATCAGGATAGCCAGCAAAACAGGATAGTCACGTTGAAGCGCAGCCTGATAATAAAGCCTTCCCATCCCCGGCCAGGCAAAGATCGTCTCAATGAAAACAGCCCCGCTGAATATATAGGGCAGGTCGAGGGCAAACAGTGTCACCAGGGGGATAAGCGCATTGCGCAGGGCATGTTTATAGATAACCACCCGCTCCGAGAGGCCCTTTGCGCGCGCTGTTCGCAAATAATCCTGGTGAATCACATCCAGCATACTCGAGCGCAGGAAGCGTGAGTACCAGGCGACCCAGCCCAAGGCGCCGGTTGCGAGGGGCAGGATTAAATGCTGGAGAGCGTCAAGCAGCGAAAAGGGCACGCCGATGGTCAGAATTCCCCCTGAAGGAAGCAACGAGTCGCCAGTAACAGGATTCTTGAGCCAGGCATAAAAGATGATAATCAGGATGAGACCAAGCCAGAAGTCGGGGATGGCTTGCCCCGCGAAGGAAAATGTTGTGACCGATATATCGAAGAATGAGTACTGCCGGACCGCTGAAAGGATACCAGCCGGGATGGCAATCGCCAGGGCAACCAGTAAAGTTGCCACCATTAAATAGAGTGTGTTCGGTAAGCGCTCGCTGATGACGGTCAGCACCGGCTGGCGAGTTTGGAAGGAGAAGCCGAAATCACCACGCAGGATCCCTCGGCGGGTGCCGTAACTTGTGCCACTTGCCACCGCGCTCTGGTCGACTCGCATCCAATCATTGCCGGCCAACCAGATCACATACTGGACCGGTAACGGCTTGTCCAAGCCCAGCTGTTTCCTCAGGATGACGGCTTGTTCCGGTGGCAAATGACGGGCACCCCCGTAACCGGCAAGTGGCCCTCCCGGAGCCAGGTTGACCAGGATAAAGAACAGGATGCTGAGCAGGAATAATATCCCAACGGCTTGTAATAAACGCCGCACGATAAATTGGCCCAACTTATGCTCCGTCTGGTTGAAGGGAAAGGTCTGGAGGCGGAAAGCCGCCTCCAGACTCGGGTAAAGATTATTTGGTGATAGTCCAGTCAGCTACGTTCCAAGACACCACACTGTTGATATTAGCCTGAATGTTGGTCAAGCGGGTCGAATATGCCTCTGCATTCAAGGTGGTGAAGAGCAGGATCTGCGGCAGCTGCTGGTCCAAAATCTGCGCCATTTCACAGAAGGCGGTCTGGCGGGTTTGGGAATTCAATGTATTGGTCTCTTCGATCAACGAGTCGAATTGCGCATTAACGAAGCGAACCACGTTCCAGCCCTGGTCAGGGACCGCCGAGGCGGATGAGTAGTAATAACTTAGGAAATAGGATGGATCAATACCTGCGTAACCGTCATCGTATAGATCGATATCGTAATTCCCACTCTGTTCGATGCCGCCACTGGAAGAGTCAGCCCACATGACACTTCCCTCAGCCTGGGTCAGGCTTGCCTGGATGCCGACGGCCTTGAACATTTCGCCGATCAGCTGCTGGGTCAGGATCAGAGGCTCGCCGTATTCAGAGTAAGTGAGTAGATCAAACTGGAACCGGTCACCCTCCTGGGCAAACATGCAACCCTTGCACACCCTGATACCGTCTGCGCCAACAGCCCAGCCTGCCTGGTCGAGCAGGGCTTTAGCCCCCTCGATATCAAGTTTCGGTCGAGCTATGTTGCATGTGTTGTACGGCGGGCGGAAGAACTCAGTCCACACCGGTTGGGCGTAACCATACCACACCGAGCTGGTGATCTTATCAACATCGATGGCCATGCGGATGGCCTGGCGCACCCTTACGTCTCCAAAGAGGGGGTTGGGGGTTGCGACAGGATCGGTCGTGCCTTTGGCAGCCAGGTTGATAAACAGACGCATGACCCAGCGGCTGGTAGGACTGATACTGAGCTTGACATTGCTTGCATCTTTAAGATCGTTGGCAACCTGCTCCGTAGCCCACATCAGTATATCCGCATCACCCTGGCGCATCATGGTCTCACGGACCGAAGCATCCGGTACCACGCTCACAATGATCTGATCAATATTTGGTTTGCCGGGCTCGAAGTATTTGGGGTTGCGTACGAAGATCAGGTGATCGCTCGTCACCCATTCCTTCAGGATATACGGACCGTCGCTGAGCGGGTTGCGACCACAGTCCCAGGCGGTATAGCCCTGGTCAAGATTGCAGTAGTGCTTTGGCCAGATGACAATCTGCCGACCTCCAAGGAAGGACAAATAGTCCGGATAGGTGCTGCTGAAATGGACTACAAAAGTGTAATCATCGATCTTATCAATGCCAGTGACCAGGTCCAGGCCTGGAATGGCAAATCCGTTGGTCGGATCACTGGCAGCCTCATAGGTAAAGAGTACATCCTCCGCGCTCACAGGCGTTCCGTCAGCCCAGGTAACATCACGGCGCATTTTCCAGGTAACGTCCATTTCCTTGGTCTGGTCATTAATTACCACCTCCCCGTTATCCACGGTGGGCAGTTCAGACGCAAGGACAGGGAATATGTTTCCCTCCGGGTCGATGCCGGTCATCCCCAGTAATGACATGTGCATCACCAGGGCATCATAACCGGTGTCGCTGATCACTGCGTTGAAACTGGGCGGTTCTTCGGGGATGATGATCGTAATGCTACTCGTTGCGGTTCCTGCCGAAGTGGCAGCCGGGACAACGGCGGTTGGCTCGCTTCTAGTGCTTGCCGGGGTGACCGCCGGAGGCTTGCCACAATCTACCAGGCCAGCTGTCAGTATGACCAGCAGACTGATTTGAATCAGCGATCTGACGGTTTTATTCTTTGACATGGTCTCCTCCGTTTGTTGGTGCAGGTGAATATATTAATAATTCTACATCAATTCCATTGGGCAAGACCGGATTACCGGCGACCATTTTACATAAGTTGAAGACGCCAATCCAATTTACAATAAAAAAACCACCCGGGCAGGTGGTTTTTCTTAACTCTGTGCCCCCGTGGGGATTCGAACCCCAGTTTTAGCCTTGAAAGGGCCACGTCCTGGTCCACTAGACGATGGGGGCAAAAGGGTTGGGCAGAGCGGCAGGATTTTACCATCCCCTCCCACCCCGGTCAAGCAAATGCTCAAACTTGCTTTTTATCCGTAACCACAGCCAGCAAATCCACCTGCCGGCGGTTGAAAAGGATGGCCGGACTTTCGATGCGCAACTGCGGGATCAGGATGGCAGTCAGCGTGGCATTATACAGGGGAACGAAATTTCCAGCTCCCTCCATCATGACGGTGGCGAAATCAAAGCGCCCGGTCCATTCCAGCGTCCCTTCCAGCTCGTACACCTGGGTTGTAACCCGAATGGGGTATTTGATCAAATTCTGATAACCGCCGCGCGCCAGACCAGATGGACCTGTATCCTCCCGACGGGTTAAACAGACTGCGAACAGATTGGTTTTTACCAGGTCAATGATCTCGAACTCGCCCACCAGTTTAGTGGGCATGTGGATGGGCGCCAATTTGGCATCCACAACTTCCATGAACGAATGGGTGATATCGTTCATCATTCCGAGCATGCCGTTGCTGGGAACCAGCATCTTGCCCACCACGCGGTAACTGAGCGTGAGAAAGTCGGCTGAGAGAAGACGATGAGCAGGATTGGTTTCAGTCATTTTCTGTACTCCTGTCGGAGATCAGTCCCGGAATGGACGGGTTCCATCGCGTTTTTCCATCAGCGGACGCACCCGCCGCCTGGAACCGGGTGCCTTGCCCGTTTCCGGGTTGAGGATGGTAACCAGCCACGAGATGGCACGCGCATCGTATTCGCGCCGCCCACAAACATCGCATACCCATGCCGGAAAATTGGGGACGGTAACAAGTTCTTCGTCAAGCCAGGTGAAGTAGGTGATATGGCGCAGGTGCATCACCCCGGCCTGGCACTCGGTGCATTGGTATGAATCCTGGGGTTCGTCGGTCATAGGCATGCTCCAATGGATTCATTCAGGATGGACACACCCGCACTCGACCCAATACGGTTCGCTCCCGCGGCAATCATCGCCAGGGCGTCCCTGCAGGTACGGATTCCTCCCGCCGCTTTCACACCGGTTCCGGGTCCCACCACGCGGCGGATCAGGTCCACATCTTCCACCGTCGCACCTCCGGGGCCAAAACCGGTGGAGGTTTTAACGAAATCCGCACCGGCGGCCTTGGCCAGCAGGCAGGCCAGGATCTTTTCACGACGGGTCAGCAAGGCCGCTTCGATAATTACCTTGAGCATGGCTCCGCGCTCATGAGCTTCCTGTGCAACAAAAAGAATATCATTAAGCACCAGGCCGTAAGCTTCGCCCTTAAGTGCACCGATATTAATCACCATGTCCACTTCGTTGGCACCCTTCTCGATCACCCGGCGGGCCTCATAGACCTTGTCCTCCGGCAGGATCGCCCCAAGCGGAAATGCGATGACCGCACACATTCCCACACCCGAATCCTGCAGCAGACCATGCGCCAGGGGTACATACACAGGGTTTATACAAACCGATGCAAAATGATACTGGCGGGCTTCCGCGCACAATTTTTTAACGTGCCCGGTGGTTGCATCCGGCTTGAGCAGGGTATGGTCAATCCAGGCCGCCATCTCTGCGCCGACCGGACCGGCCAACGGTTCAGGCGGGGCGGGGAGTTCCTTTTCGAATGAATCCGCCAAACGAAGCGCTTCTTGAAGGGATGGCATTTTCTTTACGGGGCAGCCAGTACCGCCTGGTTCTGATGGATGATTGCAAAATCTGCAAAAGGCCAGTAGACCAATAACGCCTTGCCAAGGATATTTTTTTCCGGCAGGAAACCCCAGGCGTGGGAATCGGCCGAGTTGTTGCGATTATCACCCAGCACAAAGAGCTGTCCCTCAGGGACGGTCCAAACGTTTGAATAATCCGGGGGAGCTTCAATATAAGGCTCCACCAGTGGGACGTCGCTAATATAGACTGTCCCGTTTTCGATCTTAACCGTCTCGCCAGGCAGACCAATGATACGCTTGATATAATCTTCGTATTGATCGTCGAAACCCGGCAAACCGAACAAACGCTGCCAGTACGAGATATCAGGATACATGGGTGGACGGAAAACGATGATATCACCGCGCTGGTAATTTCCAGTAACGTATGACAGGCGACTAATCAGGACGTATTCGCCATTATCCAGGGTGGGAACCATCGAATAACCTTCCACCCGCACGCGTGCAGAAATCAGGTTGATGACGAGGAAAAGTATGACAGCCAGCACCACCGTTTCCAGGATTTCACGCAGGAATTGCTTGCTTTCCTGTTTCTCCGGGGGAGTCTCAACAGAAGGCTGTGGTTCATTCACGGGGGAAAAATCAGACAAAAAAGCCTCCGGTGGGAATTATACCATTTGCAAGTCAGACTATTCCCCAGGCGAAATACGTCGGTACATGCAGCACGCGCTCGCCGCGCTCCCAGGCCTGTTCATCCACGAATTTCATACGGCGGATTTTTTCCGCTGGGATCCAATCTGCCAAATCAGCCTCAAGTACCTCCCATTCCAGGTTTCGTCCGGCGGGTGTAGACAGAATTCCTATGCCCTGCACCCCCATGCTGGAACCGGGGCTAGCACCCAGGGGTCCTGTTTCAATGAGCGTAATGTCCGCCTCCCGGAATAGGAGTGCCAGGTGTTTTCCCATCCCCGGGTCGGCGCCCTGTCGTTTGAGAGACTCGACCTGCCAGCGTCCTAGGGGAGCAAGAGCAGCGGGCTTGTCGACACGCGCGGTATAGTCTGGTTCTGCCAGAGCCAGCACGGCTCCGCCTGAACGGGTAACCCGTTTCATTTCCAGGAGAACCCGCAAGGGGGAGTGGACCCATAACAGGAGGAAATGGCAAAATGTAATATCGAAAACTTTGGATGGGTACGGCAGCGCAAGAGCATTCCCGCAGGCAAATGCGGCGGAGGAGCCATGCCTGCGCGCCTCCATGAGGCGTGCAAAATCCAGATCCAACCCATGGACAGAGGCGGGTGTGACAAGACCGGATAAAACCGCTCCGGTCCCGCAGCCAACTTCCAGCACCTGCAGGGCGTGCCTCAACCCGGCGCGTTCGAACAGGTAGGCGCGCAAATCACGTGTCCAGGTTGCCTGCTGTTGAAAACGGCTATGCCAGTCCATTTTCATCCCAGTTCAAAATGAACCCGGCTTGCTCTTTCGTTTCGGGGGTTACGGGAACGATAAGGCTTTGCAGCGAGGTGAGATAAAGTTCTCGTAAATGACTCAATGCATCCGCAGGCTTCATCCCGTGGCGGACAAGATAGCAGCCAACTGTAATGCCGGTACGTCCAATACCACCAACGCAGTGGAGATATACCATGCGACCTTCAGCGAGAGCCGCGTCAATCGCATCCAGGGCGGCAACCATCGAGGCGCGGGAGGGCACACTAAAATCTGGAAAAGAAAAGCGCTGGTGGCGAACTGCGCGTCCCATAAATTCCGCTTCTTTACTCAGGATGGATAAATATGGTGGCCGTTCGTTTTCGCTGGTCAGGTCAATGAAATGGTCGAATCCAGCCTTGAGAAAGGCGGTGAGACGTCGGCGGGTTCCAGCCAGGTCATGACCAAGGCCGGGATATTCCCCCGCCAGGAACTTCCCCGGAAGCACCCAGTAGGATGCGGGGATGGGCTTATCAATCATGGGATGCAGAAATACACTTGCAAGATGCCGGAAGATTTCCGGTTGGTGAGCACAATTCCATATTCCCCGGCCTGGAGACGGTATTGATTTTGGCTGTCGCTGGCAGCACTGGCGAAATCCTCTCCGTGCATGAGCTGGATCGATTCGCCTTGCGACGGGACCAGGGACATGTCAATCAAACGGGTATCGAGACCCGTTACCCGCAGGAATATCACCACATCGCCGGCGGTGGGAAGGTCGAACCGGGCAATGGTCTCCGCTTCCATGTCGCGGGCAGAGAGGTCGACTGTGACGGCAAGATTGTACCCTTTCGGCAGCGCAGGGAGACCGTTCCCAAAAGTTGAGACCACCAGAATCCCGGCCGCGACCAATGCGGCAACAACCACCCCTCCAGCTAATACCCAGCGCCAGGCAGAAACCGGCTTGCCCGCGCCCGTAAATAAAACATGCCAAACCGGGCGCGTTCCAGAGGAACGCCGGAAAAATAAGAACCAGCCTCCTGTAAAAATGGCCAAGGCGCTGAAGGCCACCGACAAAGTCGGCAGCCCACTATTGGCAAGGAACCTGGTCACATCGTCTCCGGCGGGAGCGTCGTTGCTCAAGTAGAAGATGGGGATGACTACCCAGGCCAACAAGGAGCAAAGTGTTCCGGCTGATGCGATGAATTTTGTCCATAAGACCAGCGGACCGCTTTCTTTCGGCAGTGCCAGAATCAGGATCAACCAAACCAGCAGAGGCAACCCTGCTCCGCTGAAATTAATGACGGCATTCTGAAATCTGCTGAAACTTCCCTCAATATTGACATGAGCCCCAAGGTTGAGGAAATTTACATCAATTTCCCTGATTTTCCCTCCGAAAGCCAGGCCAGCCAGTGCATGCCCGCTTTCATGCAAAACGGTATATGCCAGCGCAACCCCCAGGGCCATCAACAAAGTGAAACCGGCAAACTTGAGTCGGTCTGAGGAAGAGGTCATCGGTTCTCCGGGTGGGTGGACAAGTTTGAAAAGTCCTACGAGTGTATTCCAGGCTGCTCGGCTATACCACCCACATTATTGACCCGGATTCTTCCCAGACTATTTATCTTGCATCGCCTGGACAATTTCCACTGCGTCCTTCACAAAATGTGGACAGAGCGTTTTGAATACACCTTTCTCGCGTGCCTCTTGCCTGCCTGCTTCCGTACTGATATCGCAATCCAATAGTTCCCGGCAAATGATCGTACCATGATGGGACTCAAAACGGCTCAAAAACTCCTGTCCAAGCAGGTAAGCACCTTCTTTGCCGGAGGGAGTATCTGCTCCCTTTGACAGACCAAGAACCAGCAGCCCTCCGGTCACCGCTCCACAAATGTGGCCACGGCGTGCCACCCCGCCGCCGAATGGCGAGGCCATTTTAAGCATCCTGCTTTCTTCCATCCCAAACTGAGATGCAAAGGCCGCGAAAACTGACTGCGCACAGTTGAAATTCTGACTGAATAAAGCGACGGCAATTTCAGCAGGAATGAAATCAGAAGGTCCCATTTTTAGCCGGATTTCCCGGGTTTTTCGTCCCCGAAAATAAACAAATCACCAATCGATTCGCGCAAATAATTTCTACGGATGGCATCCCCGAAAACGGGGGCAATTGAAAGTATGTGTAGTTTCGGGTGACGCTTCCTGGGTGGAGTATAGACGGTATCGGTGGTGACAATTTCGGTAATCTGCGGAACAGAGGTCAATTTCTGCAAGCCACCATGCACAAAAACGCCATGGGTGGAGGCCACCCAGATTTCCTGGATACCCTGCTCAATCAGAATGCGACTAAGCTCCAGGACCGAACCGCCCGTGGCAATCTCGTCATCATAAATAATGGCTTTCCGGAGTCCCTGGACATTGCAGCCAACCAGCCCTTTAATGATCACTTTTGTGTCAGAAAGGCGTTCTTTGTTCCCGGCCGCGACAGGCAGATTCAGCCCACTGGCAAACAGGGCTGCCGGCCCGGCTGAGCCCATATCGGGAGCGACCACCACGGTCCCGGCCAGGTCGTGAGATTGGAAATAATTCCGGAAAACAGGGCGGCTGGTCAACGGGTCGGTGGGTACGCTGAAGAATCCATGAGCCTGCGGCGAGTGCAGTACCATCGTCATTACGTGGGTAGCGCCGGCGGTCTGCAATAAGTCAGCCACAAGTCGGGCAGTGATCGAAATGCGGGGAGCGTCCTTTTTATCCGAACGGGCAAAGGAGAAATAGGGGATGATGGCATGAACTTCCTTGGCGGAGGCAGAGCGGGCGATATCCAGCATCATCAGCAATTCCACCAGGTTATCGTTGACCGGCGGAGCCAGAGTCTGGACGATGAAAACAATGCGTGAACGCACGCTGGCGCCGAGCTGGATATACAGGTTGTCATTGCTGAACTTGCTGATCAGTGTTTTATCGAGCGGCAGGTTCAGATAGGCCGCAATATCGGCAGCCAGGTGCGGGTGAGAACTGCCGCTGAAAATGCGGATTTCGTCCGGGTCAAGTGATGTCCTATTGCTCAAGGGTTAAATTCCTTTCATGAAGCGATGGATCAATCTGGTATTGATAATTCCAGCGCATCTATTTGCTCAATGCTTTAATTGTTCCTACCATATTCCCGGAATAAGCCTGAAGCGAACACGTTGGGCATAATTATCATAGCCATCCAACTCATTTTGCAAGGTGCGATCTTCCAGCGATGTGCGAATAAGCAGGTTGATCAGCAGGAGACCCATTGGGATGCACGCCCACCAGGAACCGAGGGCGATCGGGATGGCAATGTATGAGACCAGCAGGCTGGCGTACCCTGGATGCCTGACGAAACGATATGGGCCACCCGTTTGGACGGTGTGACCGCGATCCTTTTGGATGCGGACGATGGTCGAGAAAAATTTGTTCGAGACCATCGCCCAAGTGAAGAGGGGGTAACTCAAACCCAGCAGGACATATGCGCCAACCTGGACCATAAACGGGATGCTCCCAGCCCAGCTAAAGCGTTCATCCAGCCCGGCAAGAATGAGACAGACGAACCCGCCGATGCCAGTAATGATGCCGATGATCTTATCCCAGCTTTTGGCGCCTTCTCCAACCTGAGAGCGTTCCTCAACCAGATCCTTGTGTTTTCGAAGGAGGATAAACGCATTGAATGCCAGGTAAACCAGATATAAAATCAGGTAAACCCAGGCATTCCACCAGTCCCATTTCCAAGCGCAGACGAAAAGGATGGCAGCCTGGATCAGGACGAGAATGAAGATTTGTGCGAGCCTCTTGCGAATGGCCGGAGTCATTTCAGCTATATATAAAAATTGGGCGGAGATCATTCCGCCTATGACGTGGAAAAAAGCTAATGGTAAATCTTTTCCCAGGGGTCTCTCAGAAAATTCCCCAGGATTTTATCGGCTTCCCCCTGGGTGGGGAGCACGTCGCCATCCGGCTCGACGTACAGCCAGGCTTTGCCCGCGCCGGATGGAACTTCGTCCTCGACGGTCTCGTGAGCCACGGGGTTTTCGGCGGAATAGGGGACAGGCAAATCCCAGCGCAGCGTGAGACCCAGACTGGAGGCTTTGTTATGCATGGTGAAAAGAGCATCATGCAGGGAGGCTTCTGAAGCACCCAAGGAGAGACTCTTGACCTCCAGTTTCGCCAGTCTTTCTAGAATTTCTTCGGCTTTATTTACGTTCTGCGGGGTGACCGTGAGGTGGACGGTGGTATATAAATCTTCCGGCATGACCGTTTCCAGCCCCTTCCAGGAAGCCGGGTTCTCTGGGTCAAGAATGAACAGCAGGTGGTCGAGACCGGTCTGGAGCAGGGTGTGCAGGTAGTCTTTATCGGCCAGTTTCAATCCATCCGAGAGCAGTCCGGCAACCTGCCCGACCTTCTCGGCGTGGGCGATCAGGGTTGGCAGGTCTTCGCGCAGGGTGGGTTCGCCGCCAGTGAAAGTAATGTGGGGGATGCCGACCGCCCAGGCTTTATCCATAATGGTTTCCCATTCCTGCGTGGTCAGTTCACGATCCACCCGCTTGGTGGGGGCGAGGGAAGCGTCTGAACCTGCGGGTAGGCGGTAGGTGAGTGCGCAATCCAGGCGCAGGGGCGCGGTCAGGTCATGAGAATGCGGTGCGATGCGTTCAAAGTCGAGGAATGTGGTCGGGTCCAAATCCGGCGTATGGATCAAGGTCTGGATGCGGTCACGGAAATCGGTGTAATCCTTTTGGGCTTCCGCCTGGCTGATGCGGTAGCGTTTCGAAACAACCCCGGCAGCCTCGTCGGGGGAGGTGCCTTTGATCATATGGTATGCATATTCCGCGGCAGTGGCGTTCAGATGCAAAACGGTGGCGGCATTGACGATGAGGATACCTGAGCCATCCTTCAGAAGGCGCAGGTGCAGGCGGTAAGGAGGTTCATTCGGACCGGACTGGAAGGTATGCGTCTCGACTGGCAAAGGCTGGTGGGGGGCGGGCTTTTCAGCGGAGATCCAGAGAATAAGGATTCCTGCCAGCAAAAGAACCGCCTGCAGGAGAATGCTGTATCGATTTAAGAAACCGCGGTGAACGAAAAAATAGAAGTAAATAGCAACCAACAGGAACACGATTCCAATTATTCGAACGATAAACCCTTTTACACTATAGTTGCCTATTTTTAACCTGCCGAAGATAAGAAGAAAAAGGCCCAGGAGGGGCATTACTACCAGGAAAACATACCTGGCTACCAAATCCAAAGTATTCAACAAGTTTGGGGACATCGCAGCCTCCTTAAATCATTCGCGAATGAAATGCGGCATTTCAAAAGGAATTTCAAATGAAAACTCAATGAAGCCAGCGTAGCGACCATCCTTGAACCAGGGGGATTGATAAATGAATTTCTTGACTCCATTCTTTTCGATGGTATAAGCATTGGCCCTGCGTTCATCCATGAGTCGTTCCAGTTTACCCCGGGCAGGATCGGGGTGGCAGTCGAGCATGTTCTTGCCGATCAGTGCACGCCCGCCATCCTTGGCCATGGATTTGGCAGCCTTGTCGTTCATCTCGAGGATAATGCCGTCCGGGTCACTCACGGTGATTGCGGCGGGAAATTCTTTGATCCAGGCGTTTTCTTTGCTCATGTTCTACTCCCTAATAAAGTGTGGAATTTTTTCAGGAACTGAAAATGATATTTCGACGAATCCCGAATACCGGCCTCCCATGTACCAAGGCGACTGGTAGAAGAAGCGTTTCTCGCCTTTTTCGGTGTTGAAATAGCAATTGGCTGACTGAGATTCCAGCATAGCCTCCAACTTGGCAAATGCCGGGTCGGGGTGGCAGGAGAGCACATTCACGCCAATCAGGCTACTCCCGCCGTCACCGGCGAACAGCGCCTCGGCATGGTCGTTCATTTCAAGGATGATGCCACCTGAATCGCAGACCATGATCTCGGCTGGCAGTTCCTTGACCCATGGTTTGCCATTCATACAGGGCTCTCCACCACTGCCTGTTTTTCAAACTGCAGCGGACAGCCGCCGCCGCACTCGGCGAGCACCGCACAACCTGTGCATTTTACCGGCAGAGCCAGGCGTTCCCTCAGCCTGACCGCCAGTTCATGGTTCCAGATAGAGTCCCAGTCGTCAGCCAGCAGGTTGCCAAGCTGATGGTAATAAGACTGGCAAGGCAGCACCCCGCCATCGGGTTCAACACACATGTTGTAGAGGGCGGCGGTGCAGCCTTTTACGCCCAGGTCAAGCGCCATCGGGTCGAAATCACAATACTGGGTGGGCGTATACCAGATAAGACGCTGACCGCGCCCGTCGGTCTTTTGACGGGCCACTTCCAGCAGCGAAGTCAAATCGGACTCTGCCAGCCCCGTGCCAACCACAGCCCCGCGACCCGAGTGGATCAATGCGTTCAGACCTACCGTTGGGACACCGGTATCGGCCAGGAAATCCAGCGTAGCCGGGATGGTATGGGCGTTCGTACGCAGCATGGTTGTATTGGTCATCACATATAGCGGGCTGGCGAGAGCGTTCTTCAATCCTCTGACGGTCTGCAGGAAGGCGCCCTTGGTGCGCACCATGTCATCATGGACATTGGCATCGTTCGATTCGACCGTGATCTGGACGTGGTCCAGCCCCGCGGCTACCAGCTTCTCAACGTAAAGAGGGTCCGAAAGTCGGCGGGCATTGGTATTCAGACCGGTGATCTGTCCATTCTTCTCGGCGTGGGCCACGAGTTCGGGCAGGTCGTCACGCAGCGTGGGTTCCCCGCCAGTGAAAATAATGTGCGGAATGCCCAGCTCCCAGGCCCTGTCGAGGACCCGCTCCCAGTCGCCGGTGGAGAGTTCTGCTTTCGCGACCGAGCTTTCACCCGTGACGGTGCCTGATCTCTGGTCCAAAGTTGCAAGGGAGGAGTGCTGGACGTTGTAACAATGGGCGCAGTCGTTATTGCAGCGGTACGTTAGCGCCAGGTCCAGTCGATAAGGAGCCGTGGGGCGGGCGGAAAACGGCATGACCGTTTCGAGCCCCAGCTCGTGGATCGGGCAGGCGCCGTCGGGGCGGACGAGTTCTGCGATCTGGCTTCGGACGTTGGCCACATCCGAGCGCGCCTGGGCTGTATTTACATGGTATTTTCGCCTGATCAGGCGGACGGAATCTTTTTCGGAGAATTCTTCCAGGGCGTAATATGCCATCAAGGCAGCCGTGGGGTTAAGGTGCAGGATGCGGTTGGCATTGACGATCAAAGTACCATGACCGTCAGGGTCAAGACGCAGGTGGATACGGCTTTTTTCTTCATCGTCGACCCGACTATAGTGATACAGCCCGGATTGAGGTTCCTCAACGGGAACCCGCTTTCCGGGTGGGGCCTTTTGACCGAACAACTTATTCAACATCCGGCACCTGTAAATAACACTGGAATCATTATTGTCACAGTTTACCGTCCGCCACCCGCGCAAGCGCAGGCACAACCGGCGCAGGCACAGGCGCAGGCGCAGGAATGACCACCGCCGCCCGAGAAACCACCGCGGCCACTTTTTACGACCGGGACCGGGTTGGTGCGGTTGGTGACTCCGGAAGTGAATGACTTCACGTCGCCGAGAATCTTGCTGGAGAAGCCCTGCACGCCGGTAACAACCGAGGCGGCAAATGCCGAGCCCGGCAGGCTGGCAGAAGACCTTCCTCCGGATGACGGCACAGAGACCGAGGGTGTCGAACCGGTCGAGACCGGGTGGTACCCCGGGTCATAGCGACCCCACCAGAGCGGGATAAAGATCGGACCGGTGAAGACACGGCGGGTGCGCTCGTCGTAATTCTTGTCGAGCATGGTCCATTCCAGCGATTCGTCGTACATTTGGCTCTTGACCTCGGGAGTACCGGCCGTTTCGATCTGCTGCCAGGCACGCTCCATGATGCTCGTATAGTAGGTGATGGTCTCTTTGCGGCTGAAGCCCTTCATTTTTTCGGAAAGGCTGTTGACCAGCTTGACGGTCATCTCCTGCAAACCCTTGCGGCGGGTTGTCAGATCCTCGGTGGCAAATGCCGCCAGGAAATCCTTTTCGTAATCCTGCAATCCATCGGGTAAAGGACTTGCCACCTGGAGTTTGAGCGGATCGCGGGTAACGACGGTAGCAGCGTTCTTTTTCACCACGCCAAACAGGATCATGGTCATGACCTTGTCGAGCGGCTGTTCCATGAGGACGCCTGCTTCGACCGCGGTCAACCCGCGCTTGATGCCGTGACCTTCGATCTGGATCTTGGGCGGCAGGTACTGCAATTTGCGTTTATTCGAATTGATCGCACCCAGGATCGGTGAACCGACAAACAGCAGGATGAAAAAACCAGCACAGCAGAAACCACTAAGGTTGCTCATAATGCCATTGATAAAACCGCCGATGTCAAAGGGGGGCGGTGTGTAAACCGCATCTGCCGGGACGTACTGGTTGGGGAAGGAGGCACCGAACGTGTACTGCGTGGAGCCGCTTGCAGTGGAACACTGCCAGGTATAGGTGATCCGGTTTTGATCGTCATACCCGGTGGCAGGCTGGTCAGCACAAGGCCAGCCGCCCTGGGTGGCATGGTAGCGCGGTTCCTGCGACAGGACGCCCGGCGGAAGGTGGAAGATGACCGTCAGGTCCGTATTGCCATGGGCCGTGGTGTAATAGGCAGGTGAGAAATCGGCGCTGTCATAGGTGGTCGGGTCGGAGGTGTCCTTATAAAGCACCTGGGTAATCTGCCCCACGTAAACGTGGACGCTGCCCGTCTGCCCCGGCTGGATGGCGTAAGCCCCCATATCCACCGAAAAACCATAAGGGCCATTTCCCTGAAAATCAGAGGAGAGACTGACCTGGTGTCCACCCACGTCGGCATAGATCCCGGTGATGGGAGTGGGAGTAGTTCCCGGAGCAGGCGCGGGGGTGGGTGGCGAGTAAAGGTCGCCGTAATTCCCATTCGGCATGCCCACATCCACGAAGTCGATCACGTGCCCTCCCGGATCATTGGCAAAGGTAAATACATAATCGAGGGCCTCGGTCCCGTCGCTATTCCAGTAGACGTTAACGACCTCTTTAGTTAAATTAAAGGAATAAGACTGGGCAGCCACACTGGAGACCATCATGAACATCATTAAAATCAGCACGCTGGAAGCAAGCAGGCGGAGTTTTTTCATCCCTTCCTCCTTTACGAAATTTACTACGACGCCCCGAATAAGAACAAATCTACCACTTGGGTTCTTCGGTCAGTTGATAGACCGTATTGCAATATGGACAGGTGACCATGGGAGCGCCATTGACCATTTTGATATTGTCGGAAGTCAAGGCGCCGCCGCAGGAACGGCACTTCATTTGCTCAATCTTGGTATCCCCGGGCAGGTCCACCTTGTAGGTGACGTTTTGGGCCGTGTCCTGCTTCGTTTTGCGTGCAGCGAGAACCACCATGATAATTCCAGCTACCAAGGCAATGGCGCCTAAAACCATTCCCGAAGTGCCGATCCCTGTTACTCCTTGTGCCCCACCGGCTGCGCCGAGCAGGATAAAGCCTCCGACACAAATGCCCGATGCAGCCAGCAAGAGCAGGATGACTGCACCGATGTACATCCAGGTTGTAGCTTTCATGAAAACCTCCGTGGTACTCTATGGGATATACGAGTGGAACTGGTTAAGTGTAGCACGTCTTATCTTGTGCGACAAATGACGAACTACCCTATTTCAAAAACAGGGTTGGGGGAAGGTCTATTCCTTGGTGAAAGGGTGTTTCCCATACTCGATAAATCCATGGACGCCGTCGATGGGCAGGACAATCAGGATACCTTTCCCGGGCTTTTCCAGATCGCCAACAATTTCTTCGGTCACCTTGAGGAGAGCTGCCACCAATTCATCCTGGACGATCGTAAAAATCGTGCGGCTCAGCTCCTCGCCTTGGACAAAAAAATCGCTCAAGGAAGGCATCAAGGGCAGATCGTCGCGCAGAGCCATCGACTGGTTAATGCGGCCCATGCCTGTGCTGGATAAGACGGTGGCTCCGCTTACGCCGGCCTCCTTCCAGGCATTCAGGACATCCAGCAACCGAGAGGGATCATTAAGGACGAAAAGGATCATCTTCATATCAGCTCTCCTCTTCCTTTTCCATCGGAACCAATGCCTTTGGTTTGAGCCGTATAAAAGCGAATCGCAGCAGCGGCGGCGTGACCAGCGTGGTAAGCAGCACAGCAGCAACAATAGCAGAGTATGCGCCACTTTCAATCAATCCTGCTTTACTGCCCGCCGCCGCAACAATCAGGGTAACCTCCCCGCGCGCCACCATCCCGGTCCCCAGTTGGAATGATTCGTGATTGGGTAACCCACCGATCCTTGCACCTGCAGCGGCACCGAGTATTTTTCCACCAACAGCTGCCAGCGTGACCACAAGAATCAACCAGATCGCATTTACATGTAGATTGTGCAAATCGATCGAAAGGCCGATATTGATGAAGAAAATGGGGACGAAAAGCCCATACGCCAAAGAGGTTATTCCCGGTTCAATTTGATCTTTTTCGGGGGTGCGGGCAAACATTAAACCAGCCAGGAAAGCGCCAATTAAAGCAGCCATTTGCCCCACCAGTTCAGAAGCCAGGCCGTAAATAAGCAAAATAACGATGGCGAACGCCAACACCCCCTGGCTGATGGATAAGCGACCCACCCAGCGCACCAGAGTGGGAAGAACCCACAGCCCAAAGACCGTGGCTAAGACGAGAAAAAGAGCCATGCGACCTGCAAGCAAAGCCAGCCCCCAGAAACCGTCAGACCCGGTGGATAAAGCCAGGAAGACCGAGAAGGCCAGGATGGACAGGATATCGTCCACCACCGCGGCGCCGAGCAGGCTCAGTCCCACACGGCTGCGCAGCACGCCCATTTCCATCAAGGTGCGGGCTGAAATGCTGACACTGGTGGCGCCTAAAGCCAGCCCGAGCAGGAGAGCGGCGTTTCCAGTGAGGCCGAAAAGTCGCCCCCCACCCCAGCCCAGCCCAATGGAGAGGAGCAGCCCTCCCGCGCTCGCAAGGAGGGACACCCTGCGATGACTGGCTAATTCTCCCAGGTGCAGTTCGAGACCTGCGATGAACATCAAGAATAAAACCCCCAGTTCACTGAGGTCAGAAACAGTGATCCCAAGGGTGGTGCTGCTAATGAATGGCAGACCCAGGATGTTGATCAGCGATGGACCAAGCAGCACACCAATGACCAATTCCCCCAACACCGAAGGCTGCCCGAGGCGGGTGCTGATATATCCAGCCGCTTTGGCTGCCAAAAGGATGACGACCAGCTCAAAAGCAAGCTGCAGGAAGGGAGTCATGGCACTGAAAGTTTATCATATCCTTTCATTTGATGAAGATGGTGCACCCAGCACATTTTAATGGTCGAATTGTTCCCATTCCATTACCAGGTTTTGTAAGGAATCCATAAGACAAAGCTTGGTAGAATCAAGCAGAGGAGATTATGATGAGCCACCTCCCGATCGACACGAGCAAAGACCCTGAATCTATCCGTTTGTTCAAGTCGGAATTCCTGGAATTTTTTACTCACATCAGCCCGGTGACGATCATTATCCTTTGGGTACCGGTGACTTGTTACCTGCTTACAACCGCCATCCTGACCGCTCAACCCGGAACTTTCCCATGGTACATCCCTGTCGCTTTTGGAGCCGGATTGTTCGAGTGGACGCTGGTCGAGTACACCCTGCACCGCTTCCTCTTCCATTACCCGGCCAACACACCCAAAGCCGAGCGGATATTCTTCCTGTTCCACGGCGTGCATCATGCCCAGCCCCAGGACAAGACCCGCCTGGTCATGCCATTCCCGGTCAGCATCCCGATGGCAGTGATTTTCTACGGGTTGTTCACACTGGTGCTGGGGGTGCTGTTGAAAGCGAATTATTGGGTCAACCCAATGGCAGCGGGATGCATGGCAGGCTACCTCGTCTACGACCTGACACATTATGCAACGCACCATTTCCCCATGCGCGGCGGATATGCCAGGTACATCAAGCGCTACCACATGGCGCATCATTATAAAAGCCCGGGCACGCGCTACGGCGTCAGTTCCCCGCTTTGGGACTGGGTGTTCGGGACGGCGGGGGAATAAGAAATAAGCGGGGAAAGAGAATCCTGAAGCGCAAATCGTTAACGAGACTACGGTTATCACAGGATAACCGTAGTCTTATTCCTGGTTTGAGGTGAAGGTTGGATCATCCAAACTAGGGAAGATATTTCCACTAAGTTCGCTGCAGGCGCGCGACGAACTGGTAGCGATCGGCGTGGAAGACGACCTTGCTGTACTCCACCGTCAGGCCCTGCCGGTCGGTGGAGATGCGTTTCAGGCGCATCACCGGGGCACCTTTGTTGATCCCAAGCAGGCTCGCTTCCTGTCCGGTTGCAGATCCAGCCGTGACCAGGTCCAGCGCCTCCTGCGGGTGGGCCTTGTAGAGTTTTTCCAGGGTGACATACACCGAAGTATTATTCAAGTCCAGGGTGGGCAGCGCCGGGAAGCGGTCGAAGGGAAGATACATTTCCTCAATGGCGAATGGAAGCCGCTTGGCAAGACGCAGGTTGCGTATATGGATCACCTGCGCTGCCTGGGATAGTTTGAGTTCACTCCCGATCTCTTCCCCTGCCGGGATCACTTCCTGCAAAAGGATCGTGTTCGAAGGCTCAAGGGCATCGGCTGTCAGGTTTTCAGTCATGCTGAACAAGGGTCCGGTCACCGTATAGCTGCGCTTGATGGGAGGCGCCACGAAAGTTCCCACAGCCCGCTTGCGGATCAACAAGCCTTCGGTAACGAGCTCGCGAAAGGCACGATGGACCACCAGCCGGCTGATGCCCAACTGTCCGCTCAGGCTTAATTCGCTGGGAAGCATTTCGCCCACTTTCAATTCGCCACTGGCGATCAAGGCTTTCACCGCTTCCTTGACCTGGTGGTAATACGGTACCGCGGATTGCTTACTGAAATTAATATTCAAAGTTTAGCCTCACAGTCCCATTTCCATAATTGACAAACCCTCTATTCATATTCGTACCACGCTTCCACGTACCCCCTCATTCCCTGGCGCAACAATTCCCGCCCATCCGTGGAGGCACCCAGCCCATACAGGTAACCGGTTTTAGGAATCTCGTACGGCGGGTCTTTGGCAAAGCTGACCCCATCTGCCAGATCTTTGACGAAGCGTTCGGCAATCCCCGGCTGGGTCTGCGGCAGGGTGATGCAGAAATGGAAACCGAGAGGGTCCTGGCAGCCATTCATCCGCCAACCCCTGGAATATATATAGTCGTTCACAAAATAGGGATTGACCACATCGGAAGTAACGCTGACCAGGAAAGTGGATTTTCCCATGATGCGCAATTCGGGGATGCCCGCGATACCGGCGCGGATCTTATCCGAGGTGTCCATGATGGCTTTGGCGGCTTTCAGGTAACCCGCTTCGCCCATGGTTACCATGGCGGCCCACATGGCTGCACTCAAGCCGGCCGAGCGGCTGCCTTGCACGGTCGGAGCGGTATAAAGACCGCCCGGCCAATCCTCCTGGGCAAAGAACATGTAACGGCGCAATTCCTTGCTGCGGAAGTTAATGGTCGAGGTGCCCTTGAGGGAATAGCCATATTTGTGCGTATCGCAAGAGATGGAGGTGACCCCCGGGAGACGGAAGTCAAACACCGGCACGTCGTAACCCAGCTTTTCGATCCAGGGCAGGATGAACCCACCCAGGCAGCCATCGACGTGCAGACCAAGCTTGTATTCCAAGGCCAGGTCGGAGAGCCTGCCAATCGGGTCAACCACGCCGTGGGGATACGTACCGGCTGTCCCAAGCAGGGCGACCGTATTGGGGGTGATCCGGGAGCGCATGGCTTCCACATCGGCTTCAAAATCTGCATTGACCGGAACGCGCACCACCTTCATCCCCAGATAGTGAGCGGCTTTCACGTGTGCCGGGTGGATGGTCATGGGAGCAACCAACGCCGGAGCATCGATCCCCTTCACTGCCCGACCCCACTCCCGGTAGACAAACATGGCGTTGTAGATGCTTTCCGACCCGCCCGAGGTGATCGCGCCGGCTTCCTGGTCCCCGGGATTGACCTTGCCAACCTCTTCGCCGTGGAGCATTTTGCCCACCATGGCAAGCACCTCGGCCTCAAACTTGGTACCGCTTGGGCACAAGTCGCGCTGCAGGAGGTTGACAAAGGAGTACATGCTGAAGACTTTGTTCAAAAAGGCATAGTGGTCCATACCGCCATGATACATGGTTCCGGAACATTGACCTCCCAGCCATTTTTTGTTTTCTTCCTCCGCCATATAGGCGATCTCCCGCAGGACTTCTTCCTCTTCCATTCCGTTTTCAGGGAGTTTTGTGAAGACCTTGAATAGTTTTTTATATGGATGCAAATCGCCAAATAAATCCAGTGATCCTTGTTCGTCAGACATTTTTCTCCTCCTTTGAGGTGAGAGGTGGAATTATTGAGTGAATTTATGCTTTATTCAAGGCATGGAAAACCGGCCGGATCTTGTTCTTGCTGAACATGAACTGGGCAAACATACGATCGTAGACATCCCGGTTCCTTGGATCGGGTTCGAAGATCCGATCGAACTTGATCATGTTGGGGATATCCTCCAATTTGACCATCCCCAGGCGGTTGAAAGCAAGCAGCCCCATGCCGATCACGTTGTTATTGCGCGGGTCAGCCTGCCGGTGCATGGGAAGCCCAACCACATCGGCCATGATCTGCGACCAGACATCTGAAAGCGCCCCACCCCCGGTCAGCCGCCAATATTGGGACGTTCTACCGATGAACTTTTCAGCCGGGCCGCGCAGCCAGCGCCAATGCATGGCAAGGCCTTCGAAGACAGCCCGGGTGAGATGGGCACGGCTAGTCTTGTTGGAGAGGTTCAAGAAACCACCGCGCATATACGGGTCTTCACCGGGAGCAAGAATTCCGTTGAACCAGGGCAGGAAGATGACTCCCTCGCTGCCAGGGGCAACCAGGGCAGCAACCTGGCTGGCGCGTTCATATAAGTCACCGGGAATTTTCCCGGTATCAAAGCCGTCCTGGGCGTAGATCAGATTTTTCAAGCAAGATTCCAGAACCTTGCCATTATTTACCAAGTCTCCCCAGAAGAGGTAGTGTCCCTTGATCCCGCTAGGCATGGTCCCCATGGAATTGATAACATCAGTCTTTTTAAAGGGAACATGAGCTGACAGGTGACCCGAGGTGCCCAGGCATGCCACCGCATCCCCATCGGCGATGGCTCCCGCGCCCACCGCGGAGGTGCTGTTGTCATTGACGCCGCAGACCACCACCGTGTTGGGAGAAAGCCCCATTTCTCCGGCGATGGAGGATGAGATCGTGCCGAGAATGCCGTCGATGGGTAGCAGGTCTGGAAGTTTATCCCGGTCGATGCCCCCCGTTTTGAGCAGCCATGGATCGTATTCCTGAATATCCAGCCGGCGGTTATCCACCATCATCATGGGCAGAACCGTGTTCTGCGTGGCAGTAAACTTGCCCGTCAGGCGCATATTGATGTAATCCATCGGCTCAAAGAACTTATATGTTCTCCGGTAGATCTCAGGGCGTTCATGTTTGATGAAGAGCATATGCCCCAACGCATCAATACCTTTCAGCGTAGGAGGATAACCAAAAAGTTTGATGTATTTGAGCAAGATGCTTAATTTGTACCCCAGGATATTGGGGAAACCTTTGACGATCTGGCGGTTGTACGGTGCTCCCCGCCCATCCATCCAGGATATTGCGTTCATAAGGGGCTCACCGTTCTTATCCACCGGCAGGGTGACTGACCACATGCTGGTGACGGCAACGGCAATGATTGCCGCCGGTGAGACTCCGGAAGCCTGGATCACTTTCTTCATACAGGCTCTGATGGTCGACCACCACTCGGCAGGGTCATGTTCCGCGCCGCCGCCAGGGAGAAAGAATACTTGCACCGGAGCGGAAGTGCTGCAAGCCACTCGTCCCTGCTGATCGACCAATCCCACCTTCGGTCCGCTTGTACCCAGGTCGATGACCAGGACATAGTTGGTCGATGGTTGATCTTCATGCATATTTGAGCTCTCCAATTTTGATTCTGGGAAGGAATGAGGAAATGCGTCACATTATTATATTCCATCAATGTATATACGTAAATACATTTATACCTGGATAAAAATGTAATTTTATAATGTGTTATACAGTCGTCTCCGCGTAATTCCGATGTAAATCCCCCGCTTTTTCATCCAACCGGAGTAGAATTGACTCCATGCCCGCAAACATTGAAATCAAAGCTCGTTCCAGCGACTTTGCCGGTTTGCGCAAGCGCGCCGAGGCACTCAGCGACACCCCCGCCCAGGTGATCCCGCAGGAGGATACATTTTTCAATACGTCCAAAGGACGCTTAAAATTGCGCCAGCTTGCGCCCGATCACGGACAACTGGTCTATTACGAACGGACGGATGCTTCCGGGCCCAAACGCTCCAATTATTCCATCTTCGAAACCAGCGACCCCGATAGCCTGAAGACCGCCCTGAGTCTCGCCCTGGGGGTGCG